>Ga0268299_1000722_pt1 | contig 87128 bp, 74 predicted proteins | sample NOBtaG_FD_193484 | JGI IMG/M metagenome (GOLD analysis project Ga0268299, IMG submission 193484) | Activated sludge microbial communities from bioreactor in Nijmegen, Gelderland, Netherland - NOB reactor | ecosystem: Engineered > Bioreactor > Aerobic > Activated sludge | place: Netherlands... | reverse complement strand
GTAAGCCGCAAAACCGCCCGTTGATGACGGCCCGCCCTTTCGTCGGCTCGGTGACCCGCGACAGGATCTTCAGCAGCGTGCTCTTGCCGGACCCGTTGGTGCCGATGACCCCGAAGACTTCGCCTTTTTTGATCTCGAACGAGACATCACGCAAGGCCCATAAGCGGTCATCGGCCGGCGGCGGGCCGGCGCGGCGGCCGACCAATTGGCGCATCCGGCGCGCCAGGGCGCCGGCCAGGGAGCCGTCCTGCGCCTGGGACGTTCCCAGCCGGTACTGTTTGGACAAATGTTCGACCCGTACCGCCAGATTATTCATCTCGTTCCGCATCCCGGCCTGCGATCGGGAGTTGTTTTAGGATCGGCGCTATGACTGTTCATCAGGGGTGCATCTTCCTCATCGGCGCTGCATCGCTGTTCGTTCTGTCGGCCAGAAACTGCTTCAGCTCGCCGATATTTTTCATGTCCGCAAGTTCGTTTCCCTTGAACCGGATGCCGAAAGCCTGTTCGATGCCGAACATCAGATTGATATGCGCCACGGAGTCCCAGCCTTCGATATCGGCTGCGATCATCTGATCGCGCAGGACGAGGTTGTCATTGTCGAATACCTGGCGAAACACTTCTTCCAATCGATCGTGTAACTCCATCAACTTCCTCACAGCGTGCGGTTAGGTTGGCTCTCGTAGTAGCCCATTGATGAGGCGGAAACGCGTGGATCGCCTCTCCAGGGCCGGTGACTATATTTCCAGGATCTGTACGGCCTGCAATTGGCCGGTGCCATGGATGGTTCTCACGATCGAGGCCGCGACCTGTTCGACGTCCATGGCTCCTTGTCTTCCCACGGTAGTGTTCGTCTGATCGGTCAGGAGTTTGGGAGGCCTGACCAGCAGATGCCGGACCTTGGGGTGGTGGGCGGCAGACCAGGTCACCAGACCCTCGATGGCGGATTTCGCCGTGACATAGTGCGGAAATTCCGCCGGAACATCCCGCACAAAGGATGACGACAGCACGATGTTCCACCCACCCTGCCCGGCCAAGGTGTCGAGAAAGGTCGCCATCGGAGAGGAGACGAGCGCGAGACTTCGGGCGAGAAAGTCCTGGAACTGCGCGTTCTTCTCCGGTTCGAACGCGAGGGGACGGATCGGCGGAGAGGCGTTACAGACCAGGAAGTCGAGTCCGCCCTTGTGCTTCAGAATCGTCTCCCGCAGAGACAGGCACCAGTGAACATCCGCTGCGTCTCCCTGTACCAATTCAATCAGCGCCGATCGATCGCCCACACTCGCGCGAATCCGGTTCGCTTCCGGCGTGCTGTGTTGGTAGTTCAGCAACACCGAACAGCCTTGCGAAGCGAAGGCCAGCGCGATGGCGGCGCCCAGCCCGCGGCTGCCGCCGATGACCAAGGCGACCTTTCCCTTCAGTCGCTCTGATTCCGGCAGCAGGCCGGTGAGGCGTCGGAGGGATGGACGGGGGGAATCCTGCCGCACAAACGCCCACATCTTGGCCGTGGCATAGGGTAACGAGCCCGCGGAGAGGGTGCCGGCAGAGCGGAGAAGATCAAATCGCTCATCGAGATCTTCCACGACCGCCTCGTATGAAAACGGTGCGTCCCCCTGCGCGGCGGCATCATGAAAATCGAGCGTCAATCGCCAGAAGACAGCCCGTTTTCCGGGGAGGTGCATGCCTACGACAAAACTGGCCCACATCATCGCCGCGATCTGGTGCGAGGTGGCGCCTTTCCCGGACAGTCGCCAGCGTTCGACCACCTGCGCAAACTCTTGGGTCTGCGGTGCATAGGTGCCTGTCACGCGGGTTTCCGGAGAAAGTGACGCTGATGTTCGGTCGGCCGGCTCCGCAGCACAATCTACATGGGGATAGACGGATGACTCCCGGTGGCCCTGTCCCGGCCTGAAGGTGAACGTCGCCGTCATCATCAGGCGGGTCGTATCATAGAGTTTGACGCGGGACTTGTCTGTCGACGATTCGATGATATCGAGCCGGTAGGCCACATCCAGGCTGAGCGGATTGCGAAATTCGGCGGAGAGCTGCTGAAGGCGGTGGTCAGGGCGTGCTGAAAGATGTCCCAGTCCGGCCAAGAGGCCCAGTACACCGAACACCACCGGTTCGGCGTAGGGAGTCGTGCGGGCATAGGCCTCGGAAATGTGCAACGGGTTCCGGTCGCGACTGGCCGCGCTGAAGCAATCCAGATCCTGTTTCGTGAAGCGGACGGTGCTCATGTCGGCAGGAACAACCGGGGCGAAGCCTGGACGTCAGGGCGGGCCATCAAGGGTCTCCCACGAATCGACGTTCCTGACGAACGCATTGGTAATCGGGCCCCTCGCCCGCAGGTCGTATCGCCACACCTGATGCCCATTGGCATGGTCGGCTGGTTCGAACCCATACTTCGCATAGGCATCCGCGGCCATCGCGTTCTTTTGCGTCGGGATATAGGTGCCTTGAAGAATGCCGCACCCGGCCTGAGCTGCTTGTCGGCAAAGGTGCTCCAGCATCGTCGCCTCGACGGTCCGCCCGATCACCCGGCAGCTCATGAGCCAGGTGTCGATATCCAGGACGTCGCCCTCGCATCGTGCGATCATGACGCTGACCAGACCATGATCCGCGTAGCGGTCGCGCAGCCGTAAGGCGAGATGCACGTAGTCCGGGCTTTTGATGAATGCCGCCAGTTGCGGCGTGCCATGGCGCCTGGTGGTCAGATTGAATTGGTTGGTCTTGCCGATCAGCTGCGCGATTCGTGGCAGCTGGGCATCGTCGAAAGGCGTCACGATCGCCTGCATGTGAAGGCTGCGATAAAACTCCTCAAGGGATCCGGCTGCCGCTTCGAGTTCTTTAATCTGCGCCCTGGCACGATACTGGTCCGCTCGCTCGCTGTCCTCGGCCGTGAAGGAGGCGGTCTCGAGCCCGAGATATTGCGACAGGGCTCTGACGTAATAGGCGGGATCTTCCGGCAGCGGAAGCACGTCGACTTCGGGGAGGAATTTTCTGACGATGTCCCGCTCGACCGGGTTGTCGTCGACGAACACCAGACTGTCGAGACCGATTTGCAGGGTGTCGGCGATTCTGCGGATGTTGTCCGGCTTGGATTCCCAATTGGCGACGAAGAGGGCGATATCCTGGAGCTTGAGCCGCATCTCCGAATGCTGTTCGAAGGGTTGGATGGCATCGGCATAATTATTCTTCGAGCAGACCGTCAGGATGACGCCTTTGCGTTTCAACTTGAGCAGATAGTCCTGGAAGGCTGCGAAGGCTTCGCCTTCCGGTCCTTGTCCGAGCTTGATTCCTGCGAGCCCTTCCTCTGCGATCACTCCGCCCCATAAGGTGTTGTCGAGATCGAGGACGAGGCATTTACGGCTCAGGCCAAGATCCGCGGCGATGACCGAGGCCGTGTGTCTCGCGAGCAAGGGGAGCGCGTCCAGCGCCACGGCTTGTTTGGAGAGGTTCCAATAGCGGGGGTCGCACCACTGCCGTTTGCCGACGAGCGCCGACAGACGTTCGCAATCCACCAAGGACACGGCATGTCCCGCCGCCTCGCCCAAACGCAGGTTAACGGCCTGCGTCATCATGTATCGAGAGCCGGGGAGTCTGGCCGCCAGGTGGCCTGCTGGTACTTCGCAAGGCAGCGCAAAATTAAACTGCAGGACGCGGGCGCGCGAACGTTCCGCGACCAGCTTCCACAACGCCGTCCAGCGATCGACTTCCTTGCGAACATCGGTCTCGGGCGTGGCGCTGTGATCAGGGAGGCGAAGATCTCCTTCGTGAACGGCAAGGATGACGATATCCGGCGCGAAGGCATACAGCCGGCTTTCCGGATCGATGATGTCCTGCTGGTATTGCCCGTAGAGGCTTTCGTAGAGATCGATCTGGATGCCGAGCCGTGCTGCCGCAAGCCGCAACAGGGGACAGAACTGAGTGGTCGTGAAACTGCTCACCAGCGCGACGTTTGCCGAACGCAACCGCGGCCAGGAGCCCTGTTCCGCATGGCGTTGAAACAGCGCCCATCCGGCGAGCCACGTCGTGAAATCATCGCCGGCGTCCACGATGGCAAGGGCCCATCTACAAACCTCCGTGTGATGATGGAGCTGGTCGTAGCAGCGCGCGAGTTTGAGGCAGAGTGCGGGAGGCGGAGGAAATGTCAGGGCTTCTAGATAGGCATGAATGGCTTCTTCGATCCGACCCTGTTTACGGAAGGCGTCACCGCGCGTCTCAGCCCTGTCCGATGAGGGCGTCTGTTCCGGCGAGACTGTGCCGCTGGGAATCATCCTTCCTGCTCTCACCGGCTTTGAGTCAGGCCCATCATGATGGGGCGTGGCTCGTCGGAAGGTTCCGGCAGGCGAATCACCCGCGGGGCTTCGGTAAAGACTCTCGCTCCGGCAGGAATATGCGACATCACCACCGCATTCGGGCCAATGAACGCGCCATCCCCGATGGTCACGGCGGCAAAGATCACGGCACCGGGACCCACCTCGACGCGATTCCCCAACCGGGGCCCCTTGTGCAGAGTCTTCTCCCCGCCATAGCCTGCGCCGATGGTGGCATTGTGGCGGATCTGGCAATCATCACCGACGATGGTTTTCCAATGGAACACGATACCGTGTTGGTGCACCAGCCACAGTCTTCGCCCCAAGGTCACGGTCAGAGGAATCTCAATGCCGTAATGGTTGCGTATGTAGCGATACATGAAATGGTAGAGCCCGAGCAGGATCGTCTTCACAGCACCTGATCGCTTGTTGGACACCCAGGTGCCGAACCGGTGCACGGCAATGGCTCGAAAACCGGGCATCGTCCAGTCGCGGCTGTTGGTGGCCCAATCCTCATGGATCTGGCCGGTCAAATCCTGCACGCTTCGACGCAGTCGACGGAATGTTCCCAGCATAGGCATCTCGGTCGGGTGAAGAAGTTTCGCCAGTACGTTCATCGTGCCCCGCTGCGGCGCTTGGTCCGCATCCTTTCCGTCCGTCTGCACCGCCATTCTGCTTCTCGATAGGCCTTCAATGCAGAGCGTGGCATCGTCCGTCACGCTCTGCCGGGAGTGAGACCGAACATGGCGAGTGATGCTGTGGTCCACGCGCGGCGGGCAACCCGAATATCCGGCCGTCATGCTGATGAGCCGATCTTATCATATGTCCAGCATTACTGGACAAGCCAAAACGCTGTCGAAAGAGAAATTTGTACGTGGTTCGAGTAGGAATCCGCGCGTAGAAGTCGCGAGGACAGACAGTCACACGTAGATAAGGGCCAGCCGAGGAGTAACCAGGTGGGCATAGACTCCCGACTGGTGCTCAGCATTAAGCAAAACCGCTGTTGAAATCGACTAGGTATATCCCTAGGTTAACAGAGATCGAGCTTGTTCGCCTGCAGGGGCGTTGAAGACTGTGCAAAGGATCGGCATCCGCGATCCCAGGCTGAAGGCCCATTTCATGGCTTGTATGGCAGTAGGGCGCGTGGTACTATTCGCCGTCTCCCACTGGGGCCTGGTGAGGGATGCGTTGAAATGGTTCAGGCCTGACTCGATGTTGCCTTGCCCGGGAATCTAATCGAAAGCCAGACCCAAGTCGCCCCGTTACGTCGCGTCTTCGGCCCGTCCTTTCCCTTTCTTTCCTTCGTTCAAGACAATGTCACTACCCAAGAGGAGGACCCACATGGGTTCTAAAATTTATGTTGGCGGGTTGCCGTATTCGGCAACCGAACAGCAGTTGAGCGATTTGTTCGCAGTGCACGGGGCGGTTGAGTCGGCCCGTATCATTACGGACAAATTTACCGGCCAATCGAGAGGTTTCGGATTCGTCGAAATGGCCTCTTCCGACGAGGCGCAGAAGGCGATTTCCGCTCTCAATGGGACGGACATGGGTGGCCGGACATTGACGGTCAATGAAGCGCGTCCGCAGGAGCCCCGTTCAGGCGGTCCTGGCCGGAGCGGCGGAGGCGGGGGATTCAACGATCGTGGTGGCAAGCGCGATCGCTGGTAACACCTGACTTTGTATCAGCTCGTAGGGCAGTCACCTTGGGGTGGCTGCCCTATTTTTTTGTGCGGCTGCCGGTGCGATCTCGCTTCTCTTCGAGCCGACGATGGCGTAGTTTTTCGGTGACCGGTGTCATAGCCTCGGCGAGACATCTACCGCAGTCAGGGACGCCGTGGGAAAGTGAGCGGTTATTCCAGAGGCGTGAGCGTAAGATCGTCAAAATAGGTGACCGCGTCGGCTTTGGTCCACAATCCGATCCGGCCTCTGGTGTACGTATTGTCGCAGACCTTGAACAGGAGGGTCTCGTCGAACATGGCTTTCAGCTCGCAGCCCCGTTGCACGACGCGAAGTGTGTGCCACCCCGTTGCAGGAAGCGGGCGGTCGACCTGTTTCACGATCTGCTGGACCCCGTTCACAACACGGTAGAAGCGGATCTTTTGCTCCACCAAACTCGCCCGCAACAAGTAATGATTCCGATCATCCTTCGCCCGCCACAGCAACCCGCCGCCGAAGTCAGCTTTACCGGCGACGGCGAGATAGGACACCTCGAGATCAAGGTCGGCACTATCCGTTCCCTCCAGAAGAAGGAGTTTGTACGTCTGATCCGTACCTTTGGGCTGGACCTGAGCCAGCACTTGGGAGGCACTCTTCGCGCGGTCCGTGATGAGAATTTTCCATTCGCCGGCGGGTCGCCCGTCAAACAGCGTTCCGACGAGATATGAACTAGGGAGCGTTCCAGGAGCGGAACTGTCGAAATTCCATTGCCGCTGACGGCGGGAATCGCTGTCTGTCTTTTCGGCTCCTGGTCCCTGGTCCGGCCAGAATACCCCGCCGCAGATCGTCATCGTGAGACAACCTATAACCAATGCGGGACGAATAACGGTGGATAGCGTCGTGAGCCGGTGCATCAAAGTTCGTGTGTCGTACAAACGCTCAGGGTTGTATCTGCAGGGCGGGGCCGTCCGTGAGAGGTGTCGAACGCATCCTACGGGCCGCGTGGACTGCGTCGTCCCGCAAGGTCCGGCCACCTGTGCCGCCGCAGTTATGGCATCTCCAGCTCGCGCAGTTTGGCCTCGGCCTGTTCAAGCCAGCGTCGGTTGGCGGGAATATCGAGTTCGAGGCGAAGGTATTGCCGTAGTTCCTGCGCTGCCTCCATGCGTTGCCCAATGCCGGCCAGCGCATGCCCCAGGTTGAAGCGGATTTTGGCATCGTTGGGTCGCAGGTGCAGCGCCGTGCGGAACTCACTGATCGCGGCTTCCGGTTGCCGCTTTTCCATCAGCCCTAGCCCGAGATTGAAGTGCGCGTTTACATCGTTCGGTTGCAGACTGGCAGCGGTGCGATATTCTGCGATCGCGCCGTCGAGATCGCCCAGGGCCTTCAGCGTCACCCCCAGGTTGTTGTGCGCGTTCACATCGCTCGGGTTTCGCCGTAACACGGTCCTGAATTCCGCGATGGCTCCGGCCAAATCCCCCGTTTCCTTGAGCGCCACCCCGAGATCGTTGTGTGTTTTCGGATCATCCGGCTTCAGTCGCAAGGCCTCTTTGAATTCAACCATGGCCGCCTCATGGCGGCCGGTATCGAGCAGCGTATTGGCAAGGTTCAGGTGCGCGGCAAAGTAGTTCGGCTGCAGTCGAAGCGCGTGTTTGAATTCATCGATGGCCTGGCCGAGATCCCCCTTGAAGACGAAGGCGACGCCCAGATCGTTGTGCCGCATGGCTTCCGCATCGGTATCGACCGGCTGTTGGATCTTCTCGGTGGTGGAGAGAATCTGCTCCTCTTCCAGGGCAGGGGTGCCGGGTACGGCGGATTGCGCCGCGGGGGCGTCTTGTGATGCGGAGAAGACCTTCGAGGCAAACGGAAGGGCAATAACTACAATCAGCAACACACATGCAGGGTATCTGTGGCGTAGCAAAATCTGACCGCGAGCACCGTCGCGCATGGAAGGCTTCCTCCGAGAGGTCACAGGGGTACAAATGTGAAATGGCCAGACCCGCGCCTGGCTGGCCTGCTGATCGAGGCTGCGGCATCGCACATCGTCAGATAGCCCGATCCTGCCTGAAAATTCAAGTTGAAAGTCCACCATGCAGATGGGTGCGAGTGGTGTCGGCGAGAAAAGAAAACGGACAGCCTCACGGTGCCTGCGGTTTCGACGCGGGAACGGTGGTTTGGCCGGGAGGCTGCTGCCATCCGCCGCCGAGCGCTTTGTAGAGGCTCACCATATCGGTCAGCCGCGCCCGTTCCGTTTGCGCGAGTTGAGTCTCTGCCGCCAGCATCGTTCGCTGGGCGTCCAGGACATCCAGGTAGTTCACCAGCCCCTTGCGGTAACGGACCTCCGCCAACCCGACAGCGGCTGTGGCGGCGATGGCTTGCTCACGCTGGCGCGTCAATTGTTCGGCGCGAGCCTGGATCGACACCAGGAGGTCGGCCACTTCACGAAAGGCGAGCAGGATGGTCTGCTGGTAATTTTCCAGCAATTGTTGGTAGCGCGATTCCGCCGCATCCAGTCTGGCGACGTTGGTGCCGCCGAGAAAGATCGGCAAGGTTACCGACGGGCCGATGCTGAAGTTCGCGCTGTTCCCCGTGAACCAGTTGGCGAACTCGACGCTTTGCAACCCGCCCTGGCCGGTGATGGAAAAGGTGGGAAAAAAATAGGCGCGGGCTTGGCCGATACGAGCATTGGCGGCCATCAGCGTAGCCTCGGCCTGCAGGATATCGGGCCGCCGTTCCAGCAACTGGGAAGGGAGGCCGACGGGAATGTCCGGTTGAATGATCACTTTCCGTAAGGAGACCGGCGCCAGGACCAGGCTGCCCGGCGCCGAGCCGGTCAACACCTCCAGGCGATGCAATTCAACCGTGCGGAGGCGTGTGAGCTCCGGAATTTGGCCCGCGCTCTCGGCGACCAGGACTTCCGTCCGTTTGACATCCAGGTCTGAGGCCAGCCCGACGGACGCGCGTTTGGTGATGATGTCCAATGAATCCCGGCGCAGGGCCAGCGCATGCCGGGCAATGTCGATTTGTTCGTCCAACTCGCGAATCCGAAAGTACGCCTGGCCGACATCTCCGATCAGGGTCAGGGCGATCGCGCGCGCATCCTGTTCGATCGCCTGCGCATCGGCAGAAGCGGCTTCCATTCCGCGGCGGATCCTGCCCCACACATCGAGTTCCCAGCGCAGGTCGGCCGCTGCGTTCCAGAGGTCGAAGCTGCTGCCGGGAGTAGCAAAGACTTGCGGGCCCGGTTGTTGGGCCGTCGCCAGCCCCAGTCCCGCGAGGGTATTCTTGGAGATGGAAATATTGGTGTAGCTCGACTGCACATTGACTTGGGGATAGCGCCCCGCGCCGGCCGTCGTGACCGCCGCCCGTCCTTCAATCACACGCGAGACCGCCCGGCGCACATCATGATTCTGTGCGAGCGCACGCTCCACGAATTGCGTCAATTCCTCGTTCCGGAACGCGCGCCACCAGTCGGCTTCCGGCTCGTGGCCGGAGGCGCCGGCGGCCAGCGGACCGGGGGCGGCCTGTGTCCAGTCCGGAGGCGTTTCAATCGGCGGGCGGGTATAGGTCGGGCCTTGAAGGCAGCCGGACAAGCCCAGCGCCAGCGTCACGAACAGCGCGGAGGCAGCGTTGGCTCGGAAGACGAGGCGCTTCATTTCGGCGGCACCTCATCAGGTCGTTCGCCGGCCTGTGCCGGCGCCTGACCATCGGGTTGTGCCCGTTCGATGAACACATCGACCTGTTGGCCCGCATATACGGGGAAGGCCGGCCGGTCGAACCGGTAGATGAGTTGAAGCACGCGCGTATCGACCCGTTCGTTGTTGTCGCCGGTCAGCGACTTTTTCGGCACGATGTACGGCTCAATGCGAACGAAGGTCAGCGGAATCGCCTGGGCTGTGTGGCCTTTCAAGTAGGCCACGGCGGGTCGCTGGGGAGCTACCAGCGGCGCGTTGACCTCGTCCACCTCCGCGCGTACCTGCAATTGCTGCAGATTTCCCAAGAGCATCAGCGGCTCGGTGGCGCCGATGGTCAGTGCAAACTCCCCCGTGCGGATATTCACTTGGAGGATCGTGCCGGCGCGCGGCGCGCGAACGGTCAGCCGATCGAGGAGCAGCCGCGTTTCGTCGCGTTGCGCGATGACCTGTTTCAGCGCGGCCTCAAAGCGGCTCATGGCGCGTTTGGCCATTTCCGCGGCATACCAGGTGCGTTTGACATCGTCGTCGCTGACGGCCCGGCTGTCGCGAACGGATTTCAACCGCTTGAGTTGCGTCTCGAGATCGCCGATGCGGTATTTCTGCTCTTCCATCTGCGCTTCTGCAGGTGGAATGGCTGCCTCGCGGGCCACGAGCTGGGCGCGAAGGTCTCGATCGTCCAGCTGTAACAGGGGATCGCCCTCTCGTACCCGATCGCCGACTGCAACAAAGACTTTGGTCACCAGCCCCGCAGCGGGCGGGCCGATACGCACATTCTCATGCGCCGCTTCGATAATGCCGCTGGCTGCCACGGTCGTAGCAAAGGGTGAGCGTGGCGGTTCTACGATCGGTGTCGGCATGGGGGCGGTTTTGCCTGCCGTCAAAACCGACCAGGCCGCGAATGCCGCGCACACGAGCGCGAGCCAAATACTGACACGATTGAGAATCATCATGCGGTCGCCTCTGCGTGAATGGGGTGGACGCCGACAATGCGGCCGTCCGTGAGTTCCGCCATACGGTCCCCGAAGTGAAAGACCCGGCTGTCATGGGTGACGACGATGACGCAGCGGCCCGGCACACGCCCGACATCGCGGATCAACTCCATGATCTTCTGGCCGTTCGGCCCGTCAAGGGCGGCGGTCGGTTCGTCGCACACCAACAGCTGCGGATCGTTGACCAATGCGCGGGCCACGGCGACGCGTTGCTGCTGACCGCCGGACAGATTGCGCGGCAGAAATTCGGTACGATCGCCGAGCCCGACGCGTTCCAGCATCACGCGGCCGCGTGCGATGGCCTCCTGCCGGCGGGTGCCTTGAATCAAGAGCGGGATGGCGACATTTTCCGCTGCCGTCAGCGCGGGCAGGAGATTGAATTGTTGAAAGACAAATCCCATCCGGCGGCCCCGGAAACTGGTTCGCGTGCCCGGGGCCATCTTGGTGAGCGACGCGCCCAGTACGTCAAGCTCGCCGGAATCGACATCGAGAATGCCGGCGATGGCCGACAGCAAGGTGGTCTTGCCGCCGCCGGATTCTCCGACCAGCAGCAATAATTCGCCGAAGTACACATCGAGGTCGATGCCCTTGAGCACCGTCACGCTGGTCTCCCCCGTTCCGAAGGATTTCACCAGGCCTCGCACCTGTACCGCCACGGACGGGTGAACCGTATCCGGCGCATCTGCGGAGTTTTCTAAAGAACCATCCATTGACATCACCGGAAGACGATCGCCGGTTCCAGCCGAGCGAGTTTTGAAATGCTGATCACGGCCGACAGGGTGCAGATGCCCAACAGCGCTACCAGCACCAGGACCAGCAACTGCCATGTTTCAACGAAGGGCAACCCTCCGCCGCTGGCGGACAGAAATCCGAACGCGGTTGCCAGCCCGATGCCGACGCCGTAGCCGGTCAAGCCCACGGTGAAGGCTTGAAGCAGGATCATGCGCGCGAGGGTGAACGTGGAGGCGCCCATCGCTTTCAGGGCACCGAACTGTTTCAGGTTTTCGACAGTGAACAGGTAGAACGTCTGCCCGGCGATGGCCATGCCGACCACGAAACCCAGCGCGATCGTCGTGCCGAAGTTGATGCCGATTCCGGTATTTTTCAGCACCCAGTTGATCGTCTTCCAGCCGAAGTCTTCAGCGCTGAATGCGCCGAGTCCCGTTTGTTCATGGATGCGGGCGGTGACCTCTGCGACGGAATCTCCGTCTTTGGCTTTGGCGAGTACGTACGACAGGGTGCGGCGCTCACGCGGGACGTAACGGATGGCGCGGTCGTACGTGGTATAGACGACCGGAATGTTCGTGAAACTTTTTTGCGTCTTGGCAATGGCCACCACCCGGGCCAACTTGTCATTCAACTCAAAGAGCGTGCCGATCCCGATCACCGAGGGGCCACCCATCCGTTCCACTGCCCATTGATCGAGCACGACGGCATCCGGTTCAAGAATGTCTTCAAACCGCCCTTCAAGGAGTTCCGCGGGACGGCCGATGAGCGTCGGGGCGTCCAGTCCGGTCAGGGTGATCTGGTGGTAATCCCCGTTGGAGAGGCGAGCCCGTAACACGCCTTTATAGAGGGGGACGGCCCACTCTACGCCGGGGACGCTCCGCACGCGGTCCACCGCGGTGTCCGCAATGGGTTTGACTTCGTCGACCTGCCCGATGCCTGGGTCGGTGACCCAGATCGGCACATTGATGTTGCTGATGCTGGATTGCGACCACATCATGAGGCCCCAGAAGATCGATCCTTGCTGCACGATCAGCATGACCGCAAAGGTCAGCCCGCAGAGCAGCATGAGGTATTTCGCCCGATCCCCGAACAGCATTCGGAGGGCCACGTAATTCATTCGCCGCCCTCGCCCGCCTTCTGATTCGGGGCAAAGGCCATCACGAGAGGCGCCTGAGGTAGCCGGATTTGATCATGGCGATGAAAGAACAACGTGCAGATTCTGGCGATCGGGCAACCCTGGTGCAACGCGACCGTCCAGAACCGCCGAACATGTTGGCCATCGGGCTGCTGCACTTCATCCATCAGGCGCAAGGGGCCGGGAAACGGAGTGGAGAAGGTAATGCCCATCGGCGCGAACCGCTCGGCAAGTCCTTCGGTCAGAAAGTCCAGGATGTCGCCGCACCAGAAGAAGCGGTGGCCGTCGCTGCTGGCCTCCCCTGAGGGAGTCAACCGGCGTTGCCGCTCCGCGACATGGGCCTCGATTTCACGGGTTACTGATTCGGGCGTCGGCCGTATGGCGGTGGAACTCATATCAGACATGAGAGCAGGGTCGGTGCCAGCGTGATTGCTCCGACCTTGTCACGGCGTATCACGTCGAAATATCGATGAAATTGGGGATGCTCAGTCTCTGCGCGAGGAATTTATCTCTAATGGTATCTGCCGAGATGTTGGCAGGGCGTGATGAGGGTGCCCATATACGGGCATTTACAGGGGATGTCTGGGGGGACGACTGATCTCGAGTTTTTTCATGCGGTGTTGGAGTGTCGACCGTTTCATGCCTAATTTTTCGGCAGCGCCTTGCTTTCCTGCCACGATCCAGTTGGCCCGCATCAAGACCTCCACAATGTGCGCCCGCTCTGCCTCCGCCAAGGTCCGAGGCGCACTGGTCCGGTCATGGCTGAGACCGAGTCCATCGAGTTCATCGATAGTAAGGACCGATCCCCGGCTGACAATGACCGCGCGTTCCATGAGATGTTCCAGCTCCCGGACATTACCTGGCCAATCGTAGGCGGACAGGGCCTTTAGTGCGGCGCTGTGGATGCGTGTGACCGGTTTCCGATGGCGAAGACCATATTTTTGAGCAAAGTGGCGGGCGAGCAGCGGGATGTCGTCGCGGCGCTCCCTCAACGGCGGCAGGCGCAGCGGGAAGACGTTCAGACGATAGAACAGGTCGGCACGAAAGGCGCCGCGTTTGATGGCTTGTTCCAGATCGACGTTCGTCGCCGCCAGCACCCGTACGTCCACGCGGATGGTGTGGGTTCCACCGACCCGGTTGAACTCCTGCGCTTCCAACACACGCAGCAGTTTCATCTGGACGTCGATGGGCAATTCACCGACTTCATCGAGAAAGATCGTACCTCCGTGAGCGAGTTCGAACCGGCCCAGCTTGCGGGAGGTCGCACTGGTGAAAGCGCCCTTCTCGTGGCCGAACAATTCGGATTCGATGAGCGTCGGGGGCAGGGCCGCGCAGTTGACGGTGATGAGGGCCTTCTGCCGCCGCGGGGACAACCGATGGATGGCCTGGGCCACCAATTCTTTACCGGTTCCGGTTTCTCCGGTGATCAGTACGGTGGAATCCGTCGGGGCGACCATTTCGATCGCCTTGAGGGATTTCTGCAGCGCGGGGCTGTCGCCAACCAGGCTTTTGAGATCCAGCGAGGCGCCCATCTCTTCGCGCAGGTACACATTTTCCTGTTCCAGTTGATCCTTGAGTTGCCGGATCTGGTCATAGGCCGAGAGATTGGCGATGGCATGGGAGAGGTGAAAACCGATTTGTTCGGTCAGGGCCAGGTCGCGCTCGGAAAAGGCATTGCGCCTGGTGTTGCCGAGAGCCAGGAAACCATAGGGCGCTCCATGGACGATGAGCGGGCACAACATGGCGGACAGCACCCCGAGTGATTCGAAATAACGGTGTTCGGCAAAGCGATCCTGGTTGTGCCCGGTGAGCAGCAGCGGTTTGCCGGTCGCGAGAATTTCGGCTGCGGCCAGCTCCTCGAACGGAAATTGTCGCAAGACCTCCTCGTCGATATCGACCCCTTCGCAGGCGACGATATCGAACCATCGGTTGTGGGGTTCGCCGACAAACCGCACGAGGCCGATGACGTCATGGTGGATGACTTTGCGCAGGATGGGTTGAATCGAGTGGATCAGGTTGTCGAGCGTGATGGTCCCCAGCACGACCTGATTGTTGATGGTCACCAGGGTGTCCCGTTCTTCGGCCGCCAGCACGGCCGCCAGGACCGGTGCGATATGCCGGCTCAACTGGTCCAGCGAGAGGCGGTCCACTTCGGAGAAGGCTCCCGGTTTTCCGGGCGCGACTGCGGCAATGACTCCCAGTGTCTTGGCGGTGGGGCCTGCCGCTGATTCGGAGCGCAGGCTGATCGGTGAGACCAGCACAGACGCGGCCTTGCAGACGCCTGGCGCGATTGCCCGGGCTTCGGACCACAGGGAGCGGCTGAGATCTTCGACCACAATCGCGTGCCCCGCAAGGACGGCGGCCTCCTTGATGGTGCCGGCTGCGGGTAATTGCGCGATGGGGTATGCGGGAGAAACCGGATTGCGCAAGCTTTCTGACACGGGTGAAAACGCGGCCGTCGTTTCACTGTAGAGATAGAGGCCGATCATCTCACAGCGCAACAGGCGGGTGAGTTGATGCTGCAGTCGTTCGTCGAACTGGCGGAGGGTTGTGGCTTGGAGCAATGTGCTCAGAATCGGAAACCAGTCACCTCTGGCAGGGAGGGTGCCCATATGCGGGCACTCTAGCATGTCTCGCTATCGATGGGAAAGCAGCACATGGACATGCGTCGTCACGGCGCACTTCTGGATTTGAGGGCCTCGAGGCGTGATTTGTCGAGTGTGACGTAGAGAGACTTTTCCTGCGTCACGGTCACGGCGCCTGGTGCTTGGCCTTTCGCCTTCTTGACCCACTTGCGGCGCGTATAGATCACATCGCCCTTCCCGCTTTTTTTCAGATCGCTGTAGAGCAGCGCCAATGTGGCCGCGTCCCGTATGGTTTCGGGAGGCGGGTCCGCCCCCTTATCCAATCGCACTACGACATGTGAGCCGGGCGTGCCGCGCGCATGGAGCCACAGGTCTTCGCTTTTCGCGAGCCCGAAGGTGAGGTCATCGTTTTCGCGAGCATTCCGGCCGACCAAGATAAGATGGCCGTCCGAGGAGACAAACCGCCGGAATGGTCCTCGGGATTGCTCCTTGGCCTCGCGCGTGCGTCGTCCGGCCGGCGTCGCTGGTCCCTTGTGCCGTCCATCCGCAGGGGGTGCCTGCCAGGTACCCTCTCGGATCCTGTCCAGTTCCTCCTGGGTCTGCTGAATTTCTGCTTCGACTCTGGCCAGGCGCGGCGAGATCTCCTTCTGCGCCGACACGAATTTACGATACTTGGCAAAGTAGGCGTCCATGTTGGCCTGCGGCCCTTTCGTAGGATCGAGCGGTATCGTGAGTTCAGGCAGTTGTTCATCGTAATAGTCCACGACGGCCACGGTACTCTGCCCCTTCTTGAGCAGGCCGAGATTCGCCTTCAATAATTCGCCGTACCTTGCGTAGAGTTCGTACCGCGCGGCCTGTTCGAGGTCGTGCCGGAGGGCGGCGGCGCGGCGGAGGAGCTTCTTGAGCTGTTTGCGCAAGCCCGATTCGCGGGCCCGGACCTGAGCCTGCTGTGCCGATTCCGCTTCGCGCTCCCGATAACAGGCTTCGAGTCTAGCTGAAAGGGGAAAGGGATGGTCTGCGGCCGGCTGGTGGGTTTCCGGCTCGGGAACGCGCACGTCTTGCGACGAGGCTCGAGCGGGTGCGGCCGCCGGGGGCTGATACACCAGGCCCAGCCGGTCTTTGTTCCGGCGGACTGTGGCGAGCGCCCGGCCTTCCGAATCGAGAAACAGGAGGTCTGCATTGCGGCTGAACAGTTCTGCGATCAGCGACACCGGACCGTCCCGGCTGGTGAGATCAAGCCGCACGATCCGGTCGCCGGGGATGTGGCGAATGGCATCGATGCGCGCCCCCTGGATTCGAGCGCGGAGGAGTTGGCAGAAAGAGGGCGGAGACAGCGGATTGGGCAGCTGCTGGTCCACGAGATGTAGACGCGCCGTTTCGTCTCTGAGGGAGCAGAGCAGTCGGCGGGTATGCCCGGGCACTCGGATCTCGAAGATGAGCTGGTCGTGGTGCGGTTGCGAAATCTTTTGAATCCAGCCATCGGCGAGGGCTGCCGCCAGTTCCTGGACAACGGAACCAATTTCTGTCGCCGTCAGAGCCATTTTTGGCCCGCCATGCCCATCCTCGAATCCTCTGATTGCCCCATATTAATCCACGGTCCGCACACAGCGGGGAACGGACTCGTTTGTGTAGCGGATTTTACCCATTTTTGTCCCATGAGACCAATTCGGTCACAAACACTCTGATTCGGCCCGAGTGGATCGGTTTGAGGCAATCGTCCGTTCAAGCCAATCGCTCACCAGCACCACAGGGGCGGTGGCATCCACATTGCTTATCCTGACATCCGTTGGTGGGTGAGTTGTACGAGTGGGCAACAGAGCGCCCCGTGCCGACGGGGTTCTCATAGGCTGTCCGAAGGGAGGCGACTCATGACATGCACGCGCTGTGAAGGCCTGATGGTGGTGGATGATTTGGTGGATCTTCAAGAAAGTTACCATCCCATGCGATTACGCGGTCACCGATGCCTCAGTTGCGGGAATGTGGTGGATACCCTGATCCAGCGCCACCGGATGGTGCAACATTCCCATCTCCAACCGGTCCGTGCCTCCGTTCCGGAAAAGCCGTTCCTCTTCGAGTTGATCAAACGCACGGCGTAATTCCCGCTCACACCGCTCCCCGCGAAACCGGCGCCGGTTTCGCGGGGATGTTCCACCGCTCTGACGTGGCGCTGGCTATTCTCCGCAGGGCCTGCGCCTCCTGGCTCGCTGCTCGTTCCGCAATCACACCATCCTTCTATGATGTGGCCCCGTTTGGGCGGCCGTTTCTCATGGCCTGCTTGTCAGCCTTCAAGCAGTCGCGTACAGTGCGCGCGCATGCATCTTCACTCAGAAAGGCTGGAAGCGATGACGGTTCTCGATGCGCGGATCCTTGAGCGGTTGATGGAGGAATTTCAGCAATCCATGCGTGGTTTGTTGAGGGACGTGTGCCGCGATTTCACCCGGAACTATGCGGATGCGGCCCGTGCCTTCGAGTTACCGATCGACTGGTTCCTCTCACTCGGGCAGTCCTTTACGCAGGCCGAATTGAGCAATTGGAAAGTGGTGGGGTGGATCGAGTCGCTGAACGATTTGCTGTATTTCGTCGATCTCCTGACCCAAGTGCGGCAGGAACGGTCTCGGCAGGATATTGCCGAACAATTGCGTGCCGAGTTTCGAGAAAAGTTTTACGAGCACGGCTACGCTGATGACATCTTTCCTCATGGCAAACCGGAACCGCGATTGCTCCTCGGACGTCTCACGGAGTTGTGCCGGCGACTGGCTCGGGAAATCATCCAGGAGTCCGTCTGTCTAGCGCCGCGGCTGGCCTGCGCCTGGGTGGCGAAACGACGACGTGAGGCTTGGCTCGTACCTTGTCATCTGACGGCTGATGTTGAACGGGTGGAATTGCCCTGGGGCTGCGCAATCGGACCGACCGGAGTGTTTTATGAGGCGAGCGGCAGGGTGCGCACCGCGCTGCGAGGCGCGGAGGGCCAAGGGATCTTCAAGGTGACGGCGTCGGGGATCATGCTTGTAGTCGGCGATCGCACCTATCCCCTGGTTGATTGGGGCAAGCAGGAGAATTGGCATTGGCGGCGTCTGGATCCGGTGCTGCTTCGAACAAGTCGATATGGGTCTCTGACCCTCGGTCCGACACTCCTCTACGGAAAGGATAAGACGCCGGTCGGCGTGCGCCCGACAACGGCGGAGGCGGCCACGCGCATGCGGCAGGCGCTATCGGCCATTGCCACCGCCTGGCCGGCAGGAGACCGGTTGCTGGCGCGGCTGACTTCGCGCATTGTGCCGTTGAAAGCCACCGGGGTGGTGAGCTTCAGTTACAGGCACCGGCCGGGGCTCTCCGCCATCAATTGTTTTGACCGCGATCAACTGGACCTGATCGACGACTTGATCCACGAAAACAGTCATCACCACCTCAATCTGCTGTTGCGCAAAGACGTGATGTATCGGCACGATCACAATCAAGAGATTTTCTATTCGCCCTGGCGGCGCACGTTGCGGCCGTTGCGCGGAATCCTGCATGCGACATTCACGTTCACCATGGGCGCCATGTTGTTCGAGCGGCTCGTGGTATGGGGAAGCGGCAGGGCAGGGGCCATCAGCTGGAAGAAGACCGGTCTCGACCGGCGGGATCTGGCCCGCGCCCGTTACCGTTGTCTCGAAGAAATCGAGTCGGTCCGATATTCGCTGAAGGATCTGGAGTATGCAGGCCGCCGTCTGAAGTGGCTGACAAGCGGAGGCAAGGAGCTGGTCGGGCAATTACACGCAGCCCTCGCCGGTCTGGAGCGCAGGACGCAGGGGTATGAACAGCACGTCAGCCGGTCGCCATTCGGTCCTGCCTTACTACGGCACCGGACCGAACTGGCCCAGGCACGCGAGACCTTGAGCCTGATGTAAATCTTGCAGGCCCCGCTCAGTTGAAGCCAAGGTTCCGCTTACCCAGGCAGAAGCTCGATCGGCTTCTGCTCCCTTGTCAGCCTTGAACCAATAGTCTGTGGCACCGGTCGTCATCATGCCGGTTGTGTGTTTCCGGTCTATACGGCGGGTCGGACACGAACCAGATACGAACCGATTTCCGGGTCGCCCGTCTGAGGACTCGCGGTCGGCCCCTCGCTGTCCGCATGCGAGCCGGTGATGTTCGATAGGCTGAGGGATAATCGCAGGGTTCCGAGAATTCTGGTTGGGACGTCCGGGGGCTGAGCCGGGGGTTTCATGATTCCGCGGCTAGTAATGACATTGGTCTCACGATGAAAGACTTTTCCGTCCATGAGGTTTTGCAGTGTCTGAATCGCCTGATGGTTCCTGGCATCATTGGGGGACGGCGTGAGGGCTGGTTCCGTCAAGCCTTTTGTGATGCCGGCATGCCCGCATAATTCACTGATTTGCGCGCCGTCGGCATACTGGAAGCCGTGCGCCGTCGTGAACTGACCGAATCCGGCCATGATCTCCCGATACGATCGTCCGGCCGTTGCCGTGAGGTTCAGCCACTGGAAGTTGGTGTCGGTATCCAAGGTGAGAAGCCGATCCTCGCTGCCCGCAACGAGATCCTGTTGAATCAGTGCCATGAGGGCCCTCCATGGTTGGCGGTAGGAGATAGTTCAGCTCGACCACGTTGATACTAGCACAAGGGGATTGGAATCAACGGCACCTCTGCAGGCAGATATGCGGCGCGCTGCGCAGGATCGCGAGCAGTGAGGAATCCATCTGATGGCCGCCTCGTCTGTATCTGAGAAGATACGGACGTATCCCCGAAGATACGAGAGGAGGCGTGGAGTGCGCCGTCACTTATAGGGCCGGTGAAAGGCGGCTCAAAAAGGTCATCCGACGAGGCCGCAGGCGAGAAGCAACCGGAGGCGTAGCCTCTGGCTACGTTGAGGATTGGTTCGAGGCGAGAACGAAGTTGGGGACCTTTTTCAGCCGCCGTCAGGGTTCGACGGTGACGTCGACAAAGGCCGGCACACTATCTGCGCCCTTCTTGTCGGTCACGCGTAACTTGAAACGAAACGTGCGGGTTTCCGAGACATAGGGAGCCGTAAACGACGGCTCTGCCATGTTGACGTCCAGCATGGCCACTTTGCTTCCCCGCACCTGGCCCCAGGCATAAAACAGGGCTTCTCCTTCAGGATCGCGACTCTGCAGTCCGCTCAAGCGCACCTTCGTGCCGGCTTTCACCGTTTTGGCCGCGCCGGCATGGGCCACCGGCGGTTCATTCGGCTCGGGATTGACCTCCACGCGCACATCGAGGGTGGCTTGCTTGCCGCGGTTGGTCACCGTGAGTGAGGTCTTGCCGATCCCTACGATCTGGAGCAACCCCTCCGGCAAGACCTTGAGGATCTGATCGTTTCCGGACGTATACACAGTGCCCGAACTTGGTGAGGACAGGGGGCGACTGATGCCGTCTGCGAATTCGCCCACCACCGGGAGTTCAAAGATCTTGCCGAGCGAATCCACGTGGCCGTAGGCGGAGGACTGGCCCGTCCGGCCCAGTTGCAGCGGTTTTTCCGTCTCGAAGTCGATGGCCAGAAGTTCGGCCCCCGGCTGAACCGTGACAAAGACTTCATCGAACACGGTTTTGCGGCCGAGGCGGCCTTGGGAAATGTCGGCAATAGCGAGCAGCCGCATGCGTCCGACGGCATCGGGAGGCACCGGCAAGGGACCACCGTAGGGCGGCACGTGGTCCACGGTTGAGGTCAGCGCAGGCAGCGCGACGACCGGGGCGCCGGTGATGCTGTCCTTCTGCCAGTATTTGTCTGTCGACATGCTGCCCTGAGAGCCCTTCCCCGCGCGATCATCGCCCTGTTCCACCAAAGATTCCGTCTGCTCGGGATACCAGTAGTAACGCACTTCGACGAGACCGGCCTCCCGGCTCGCCTCGACCTCGGCGGTGGTTGGCCGGCCGGAGGTCAGCGTCGCACCGTTCGCGGGAGCGACGATGGTGAACGCCAGCCCGGGATCGGAAAACGCGCCCAGCAGGCAAGCGCCCGCGAGCAAGTGGCCGCCGGCCTTCCAGCTCTTCCGGTGTGTCGTCAAGAGTCTCTGTGCCATGCTCTCACCTCGTGAGGTGGTAGGGGACGTCGGTCAAGATGACGCGTTCCTTGAACAGGAGTGCGCCTTTCAGCATGAAGGCTCGTTGGTTGTGCAGGATATTCTGCCACCACCGCGCCGGGAGAATTTCCGGAATCACCACGGTCACCCAGCATTCCTGGTCCTTCTGTAGCACCTGTTCGAGGTAATCCAGCAGAGAACTCAGCACGGACCGGTAGGGAGAAGGCAGCACGGTGAGAGGGACCCCGCAACCCCACTGAGCCCATTGGATTTCCACCCGGGCGGTTTCTTCGGGATCGACATCGACGAGAACAGCCCGAATATCGCCGGACCGGCTGCGCGCATAGTCTACCGCGCGGATGACGGCGCGATTCACCCCGCCGATGGGCAGCACCACGATATTCCTCCGTGGCAAGGGCGGGCGGTGTCCCCGCGAGAGGGCAATCTGCTCCGAGACCGCTTTGTAATGTGATCGGATCGCGCGGAAAAACATGATCAACAGGGGGATCAGCACGATGACGATCCAGGCGCCATGGGCGAACTTGGTGCTGGCAATGATCAGTGTGGCGATGGCGGTCGTGACGGCCCCGATGCCGTTGACCAGCAATTTCTTTTCCCAGTGTGGACCTTTTTTGACGAGCCAGCGTTTCACCATGCCGGCTTGTGAAATCGTGAATGAGAGGAACACGCCGACGGCATACAGAGGGATGAGCGCGTGGGTATCGCCGTTGAACAGAATGATCAGCAGGCAAGAAAACACTCCGAGGATAATGACACCGTTGGAGAAGACCAGGCGATCTCCCATCATGGACATCTGGTGGGGCATATAGCTGTCGCGAGCTAAAATCGAGGCCAACCGGGGAAAGCCGTTGAAGCTGCTGTTGGCGGCCAGGATCAAAATAGTCATGGTCGAGGCCTGGACAAGGAAGTACAGCAAGCCGGTTCCGAAGGTGGCGCGGGCGATTTGAGACACCACCGTCTCGTCGCTTTTCGGGACGATGCCGAAATAGTAGGCCATGGCACTGATGCCGATGAACAGACTGCCCAGGATCACGGCCATGCCGATCATGGTGAAGGCGGCGTTTTTGGGTTCAGGTTTCTTGAAGGCGGAGACACCGTTTGAAATGACTTCCACACCGGTCAGCGCCGTACAACCGGAAGAAAAGGCCCGGAGGAGCAGGAACAGCGTCAAGGGTTCTGTGGGAGCAAGGCTCGGCAGCGGTTCGACGCGTGTGGCATGGCCAAGCAGGATCTGAATGGCGCCCACGCCGAGCATGGCCATCAGAGTGCCGATGAACAGATAGGTAGGGACGGCAAAAAACTGCCCCGATTCGCGGACGCCGCGCAGGTTGACGACGGTGACGAGGAGGATCGCGGCGACCCCCAGGGCTTCCCTATGGGCCAGAAGCTCCGGGACGGCAGAGGTCAGCGCGGCCATCCCGGCCGCGACGCTGACGGCAACCGTCAAGACGTAGTCGATCATCAGCGCGGCCGCCGCAACCAGTCCTGGCCATTCCCCGAGATTGGACCTGCCGACAATATAGGCGCCGCCGCCTTCCGGATATTCAAAGATGATCTGGCGGTAGGACATGGTCAGGATGACCAGCAGACCGATGATCGAGAGGCTGACCGGGATGGAATAGCCCACCATGGCCGTGCCGGCCAGGGTGAGGACGAGCAAAATCTCTTCCGTGGCGTAGGCCACTGAAGACAATGCATCGGAGGAAAAGACGGCTAGGGCGAGTCGCTTAGAAAGGCGTTCGTGAGCGGCTTCCTTCGTCTTGAGTGGCAGGCCAACAAGCCACCGTTTCAAGATCATGCGTCATTATGCCTCAACTGGCGGAAGAGAGACAATGGAGTCCGGTGATGGGCAATGGGGACGCCGGTGGATTTTGCCTCAGCATGCGCGGTGTCTGCGGTGTACCGATCAGCGGTGAATGGGCGATGACGTGAGGGCGGATTCGCAGCGCTCACGGCGCGAGGGGGTTGACAGAGACCCGGGACTTCAGTAATCTCCGGCCCTTGTTTCACAGGAGTGGCTTGCGCGCGTGATGCCGCAGTATTATGCCAAAGGCGTTGCACAAGTCTGAGGTTGTCATGTTCTAATTCGTAGGCGCTCATCACATTTAACACCTAGTTTCTCTCCAACTCTATCCAAGGAGGCCGGTCCATGGATTGTCAGTGGTTCACTCGCGTCACATCGCGCGCCCTCAGCGTTATCGCTGGTGGTGCGCTTGTGTGCCTACCGCTAGCCGCGTCGGCTGAGAGTCAGCTGCACGCGGATCACGCGGTGCCTCAACACACAGCAATGTCCCATCAACTCCCGTCGTGGGCGGAAAAGTTGAAGGGACAGACGATCGTCGAAGATGCGATGGCTGGAAAGCCGGAGCGGTCTTCGATGGTGGAGCAGCAGCACCAGCGGGTCATGGAGCACTTGACCAATGATCCGCAGGCGCAGGCGGTCAATACGGGGATGTTCAACACCCAGACCATGATGCACCAATATGGGGCGGGCGGTCAGGACCTTCTCTTGATGTCTGACCCGCGAGTGGAGCCAGTGGCAATGACGAACGGCGGGAAGTGCCCCGCCGCCGCGCCGGTACGGCAATACAATGTCTCGGCGATCAACGTCGAAATCACGCTCAACCAGTGGCTCGATTTTTATCCCGGCTACATGTACACGCTGGATGAAAATCTCGACAAGGTGCGGGCTGAAGAGACGAAGAATCGCGAAGCTCGGGACAAGGAAGGGTTTGACCCGGGTGCGGTGATTCCCGGTGTGCAAGCTCAGTGGATTCAACCGTTGACGATTCGCGGCAATCAGGGCGATTGCGTCAAGATCAAGCTGACGAACAAGTTGGAAGGCGGCGAAGATGTCAGCCTTCACATTCACGGCTCCAGCATGGTGGTAAGCGCCACCGGTGCCGCAGCCGCCACCACGAACTCCGACAGCATCGTTCAGAAGGACAAGAGCGGCGAGTTCGAGTGGTACATCCACCCGAGCACGCAGGAAGGCGTCCGGCAGTTCCACACCTTCGCCAATGATCGGGAACTGACCGTGATGGGCCTCTTCGGGTCCTTCGTCGTCGAGCCGCGCGGATCCGAATACCTGGAGGCGCTGGGAAGCGGCGCTCCCACGCCCGCGGCGAGCGGCTGGCAAGTCATGATCAAGAACGGGACGGGGCCCGACTTCCGGGAATTCGTCCTGTATTACCATGAAGTCGGCGACGAGGCCTTCCGCCCCGTCAATAAGAAGGGCGACTTCCTGCCTCAGCGCGATCCGCTGACCGACGCCTACCGCCCGGGTGGCCGCGCGATCAACTATCGCAGCGAGCCGTTCGGCATCAACAACATGCACGTGCAGCATGAATACTTCGGCTTCGAAGACGAGTCGATGGGGTATAGCTCGTACACCTTCGGCGACCCCTCGCCGACGATTCCTCGTTCCTATATGGGTGATCCGGCGAAGTTCCGGCTGGTCCACGGCGGATCGGAAGTGTTCCACAGCCACCATCCGCATGGCGGCACGATCCGGTGGCCGCGCAGCCCGCGGGCCATCGACGACATGAATCTGTGGACGACCGCCGGAAACGGCCCGGTCAAGTACCCGGTGATCCGTGCCAAAACGGATCGGGTCGACGTCGAAGTCATCGGTCCGTCGGAAGCCCTGGACCTCGAGACGGAGTGCGGCTCCGGCTTGTGCCAGCAGCTGGCCGGCGATTTCCTCTTCCATTGCCACGTGGCGCACCATTATGTGGCGGGGATGTGGGGATATTGGCGGGTGTACAACACGCTGCAGCAGGGCGAGATGCGTAATGACGTCATGCCGGATCTGCTGGAGTTGCCGGATCGGCAGGGCCGCATCAAGGGGCCCATCACCTCGGATAAATTAGTCGGTCAGACGGTGGATTGGTTCGGCAAGTTCTTCAAGATCGTCGACAAGGGCAAGAGCGATTGGAAGTCCAACCCGGCCGTCGTCACCATCAAGGACTGGGTTGAGATGCAGCTCCCGACGATGGGCAAGCCCGGACACAAGAATGATGAAAAGGGCCAAACCGTTTCCTACGATGCCACGGTGCTGGATTGGGCCTGGGAAGGCACCCGAGCATTGAGCGAACCGGAAAGCACCATCGATAATCCGAAGTATCGGTCAACCCATCCGGGCAAGCGGCATCCGATCACCTTCGAGCCGTTGACCGGAAAGGTGGCATGGCCTCACCTCACCCCGCATTTCGGGCGGCGGGTCATGTTCTCGCCGAATCACGTGGGCGCGCCCTGGTTGGAGATGATCCGCCGTGACGCCAACGGTGAGGAGAGCGTCGATCAGGCGTTGCCGGGTGAAAACGGCAACTGGAGCTTGTGCCCGGAGAACGCCGGACGGAAGCACTACAATGTCCACTTCATCAAGCTGCCGATCACGATCGCCAAGAAGACGGGCAAAGAGCCGCCGGTGGTGGATCCGAACGGTTTGATCTATGTCTTGCATGAAGAGGAAGCCGACATCCGTAAGAACGACGATTTGAAGTATCCGCTGGTTGTTCGCGGCAACATCTACGATTGCGTGGACTGGACCTTGACCAGCGAGTGGGATGACGATGACTACACGAACTTCCAGTCATCGAAGATCAACACGCACTGGCACTTCCTGCAGTTTGACAACCAGGCGTCGGACGGCGTGATCACCGGCTTCTCATACGAACAGTCGGTGCGCCCGTTCACGATGCTGGAAAAGAAGAATGCTAAGGGGTTGCCGGTTCCGATGAACACGGTCGTGACCGCCGCCGCTAAAAAGGGCGCGAACACGATCACGGTGAAGAATGCGAAACAATTCCATGTCGGGACGCTGCTTCTCGTGGGCGCCGACAATGTGAAGGGCAATGAAATCTCCCGCATCAAGGCCATCAACGGCAATACCATCACGCTGGCCAAGGGGCTGAAGCACGATCACCCGGCCAATGACATCGTCACGGTCGAATTTGTGCGCCAGCGGTTCTGGGTTGATGCGGACGTGGGAACCGTGTTCTGGCACGACCACGCGTTTGGGGCGACCACTTGGCCGCACGGCGGGTTCGGCACCTTTATCGCCGAGCCGGTCGGATCCACCTATCATGATCCGAAGACCGGGAAGTTGATTCGTAGCGGACCGATCGCGGACATTCATACGAGTGAGCCGGTGGGTCACGGCGTGAACAACAGCTTCCGTGAATTGATGGTGCAGGTGCACGATACCGTGCCGCACACCGTCAACATCGTGACGGCGGGAAATCCTCCCGGGCAGCCGATTGAAGTGGCGCTCGAGGCGGGAAAGACCGTCTCCTTCATGATGCCCGAGAAGATCTACATGACCCCGATGCCGTTCTTGAACGGTGGTACGCACACCACCGGCAGCGGACTGAACTTCCGGGCGGCGCCGATTGCGCAGCGATTGGCGACCAATCCCGATGCGTCACAGATCTTCAGCAGCCAGGTGCACGGCGATCCATACACGCCCACCTTGCGCGCCTACGTCGGTGACACGATGGTGTTCCGCCTGTTGCATACCCTCATGAACGAGTCCATGGTCTGGACCCTGTCCGGCCATTCGTTCTGGACCGAGCGGTATGCCCAGGATGCGAACCGGAAGAATTCGATCCATATCGGGATCGCAGAGCGCTACGACCTCGTCGTGCCCGAAGCGGGTGGGTCGCGGCATCAAGCCGGCGACTACATCCACTTCAACGGCCGGTCCTCGAAGTTTTCAGAGGGCGGCTGGGGCATTATCCGGGTGTTGGATAAGGAACAGGCTGATTTGAAGAAGCTGCCCGCGGGCTTCTCGAATAAGGGAGAGATGCCGAAGCCTCTGCCGGTCTGTCCCGCCGATGCGCCTGTCAAGCAGTTCAACGTGGTGGCGATGGACTATGCCGGCATGAAGTTCAATGCCAAGGCACCGGAATCCATCGAAGTGGACTTTGAGCGGCGGATTCTGATGACCAATGCCGAGGCCAAGATTTACGCCTTGGAGGAGGACACCGCGAAAGTCGCCGCCGGCGCGCATCCGATGCCGTTGACGCTCCGTGTCAACAGCGGCGATTGCGTGAAGGTGCACTTGAAGAACAAGATGAAGGAGAGCAAAGCCTCTTTCTCCGCGATCGGCCTGGCCTTCGATCCGAAGGATTCCCTGGGCGCGAACGTGGGGCATAATCCGGGAGACCAGACCGTGGCTCCGGGCGGCGAGCGTGACTACACGTACTACGCTGATCCGTTCAACGGTGAGACCACCTCGTTGGTGTGGGATTGGGGCAATGTGATGACCAATCCGCGCAACGGGTTGTTCGGTGCCGTCGTCGTCGGCCCCAAGGGTTCCAAGTACCGGGACCCGAAGACCGGCGCGGATCTGTCGAATAAGAATGCCTGGGCGGCCGATGTCATCATCGATCGCTCGATTCCGGGCAATGAAACGCGGGCGAATTATCGTGACGTGGCGTTGTTCTTCCAGGACGAAGACAACATCATCGGCACCAGCTTCATGCCCTATGTGCAGAACGTGGCGGGATTGACCGGCGTCAATTACCGGTCGGAACCGTACAAGTTCCGTGAAGAGCAGGGGTGTTCGCTCGGCAAGGTGTTCCAACCTTGTAAGGCGGACAAGCCGGAAGATCCGGCCACCCCGCTGATCGAGGCGCATGCCGGTGACCCGGTGCGCATCCACGTACTGGGTGTGAGCAACGAGCAAAACGGCATGTTCAGCGTGGAGAAGCACGAGTGGCCGATCGAGCCGTTCATGCGCGGCGCTGACTTGATCAGTGTCGTCGAGTTCTCCGGTTCTGAGACGATCGATGCGTTCTTGCCCTCGGCGGGTGGAATGTATCGGATGCCTGGCGACTATGTGTATAGCAACCAGCGGTTGCCGTATTCACAGTCCGGACAGTGGGGCTATGTCCGGGTATTGCCGTCCGGCGATACCAGGTTGCTGCCATTGACCGGCGCCGGTGCCGGAACGAAGAGTGCCGAAGTGGAGCAGCCGGCTGCGCGTGTGATGCCTGTCGCGTCGAAGTAAGCCGGTCGCATCTCACGGAAGTGAGGAAGGGGGGAGCCTGAGAGGGCTCCCCCCTTTTGTTATGAGACGGGGATTGTGTATGATCACCAGAGTGTCTGACGACATGCCGATTGAGACTCTCTGACCAACCTCATTACGTTGGAGGATGCATAGATGCGAACGGCCGGACTCGCTCTGTTCACCGCACTGAGTGTGTTTTCATCCGCATCATGGGCTTACGAAGAAATTGCCGTCACGGACGGAGGCAGCGTTACGGGTACCGTGACCATGACGGGAAAACCGACCCCGAAAGGCTATAACCTGATCACCTTTCCTGATCCCGTCTATTGCGGACGCATCTCCACCGGGACGGGATGGAGAATTCTTGATGAGTTTTCGACGACTTCCGGAAGCGGGTTGAATGACGTGGTAGTCCTCCTGACGGACGCCACGAAGGGCAAACCGTTTACGTTCGACCCGCCGACCATTGAAGCGCGCGATTGCCGGTTTCTTCCCTTTGTCACGGTCGTCAAAAACGGGTCCGAGGTCGAAGTCATGAATATGGACCCGGTGATGCATGACATTCAGGCCTATGAAACTTCACAACTCGGGCCCCGCGTGTTGTTCAACACGCCGTTGCCGATGAATCCTCATCACAAACGAGTCGTGACCGCGGAAAGCCATGAGCATCTGGCTGGTGAACCGGTGAAGGAACCGATTCGCATGACCAAAGGGCGGCGGATTTTTGTCATGCAGTGCGGGTTTCACGCCTATATGGAAAGTTGGGGGCTGGCCGTCGACAACCCCTATTACGCGCTGACGACTGAGGGTGGGACGTTTACCCTGACCGATGTGCCTCCCGGCGAATACACCCTCATGGCATGGCATCCGGCCCTGGGAACCATGCTGCAGAAAAAAGTCCTGGTTACAGAAAAGGGGGTATCCACCGTCGATTTTGCGTTTGAGGCACCGAAAGGGCGGCGCAGTGTTCATGAGATCGAGCACAATCCGCATTACGGGCCTGAATCGCTCGGCAAGGTCGTGGACATCCGTCCGACGCTGGAAAGGCAAGTCCCGTAGCAGCGCATCACTTACAGACAAGGCAGGTCATGATGCTGGATCGAACTCAGAGGATGCAGGCGTTTGCAGCGGCCATGTTAATGTGGGCGGGGCTGGGGGTTTCGCCCGCCGGAGCGTATGACGTGATCGATGTGCAACACGGGGGCTCCGTCGGGGGGACGGTCACGTTAGCCGGGGCGATTCCCGAGCCTAAGGGATTCAATCTCATCACGTTCCCGGACCCCACCTACTGCGGCCGGATCTCCAACGGCAGGGGATGGCGGCTGCTGCGCGATTTTATCGTCTCTCCCGAGGGGGGACTGAAGAACGCGATTGTCACGCTGGAAGGCGTTGAGTCCGGCAAAGCCTTTGACATGTCCGTGCCGTTGATCGAAGCGCGGGATTGTATGTTCCAGCCGTGGGTCACGATTGTGCGGAACGGGCACGCGGTGGAAGTGGTGAATATGGACCCTGTGATGCATGACATTCAGGGGTATGAAACCTCGCCGGAGGCGGGGGCGAGGGTTCTTTTCAATACGCCGCTGATCCTGAATCATCAACATCAGCGCGGCAATATGCGCGCTGTGCACAATCATGCTCCCGGCAAGTCGCTGGTGGGTCCGGTCTATTTGAATAAGGGGCGGCGGACGTTTTACATGCAGTGCGGTTTTCACGCCTACATGGAAAGTTGGGCCATGGCCGTCAACAATCCCTATTATGCGGTGACGGATGACCAGGGAGCCTTCAAGATCGAGAATATCCCACCGGGCACCTATCAAATGGTCGTCTGGCATCCTCAGTCAGGGCCGGGGGTCACGCGGACGATCACGATCGCTCCCGATGGCACGACCACTGAACGCGTGGCGCTTCCGGCACCGAAGGGCAATCGTACCGCCTACAAGGTCATGGACAATCCCCGGTTTGGTCTCGAATCGCTCGGTCATCCCGTTGAGATTGAACCGTTGGTGGAGCATCAGCAGTAATCGGAGCCGGGCCGGTTCGTGGCAATGGCTCCTGCGAGGGTGCCTGTCGTTAGGTTTCATCTTGCTGTCGAGCGTCGCGACGTTGGCGGAAGAGGCCTCAACCGGCCCTCGCAGCGTACAGCCGATAGAATTTTCTGCGTCGCTGGTGAAGCGGGTGGACGGGCGTCGCTTCGAGGCCCAGGTGTTTGCCAAGAGTGATCGCATCCGGTTGGAATACAAGTATGCGATCAAGACCGAACTCGGATATTCGAGCATAGAAATTCTGCGATTGGACAAACGCGAGTCATGGTTTTTGCTGGCCCAACGCCGGCAAATTCTTTCGGCGCCTGTCAAACTCGAAGAAATCCTGCCGATTCAACCTACCCTGCCTGGAGAGCAAAGCCGAATGCTGATCGGTGATGCCACAACCATCGGCCGGCCTTCCAAATTGTACGAAGTTCGGGTCGATTACAACGGTCGAAATGAGCGGTTCTATGAATGGGTCGATGTGGAGACAGGGGTCGTCCTGAAATTGGTGAGTCAGGACCGGGATTGGGCGATCGAATATCTCCGTTTCCGCATCTCTCCTCAACCCAATTATTACTTCGAGGAGCCCACGGGGTATCAACGCTGGGCTCCCAAACCAGAAACGCAAGAACGAGGGTGAGCCGCATATTCAGGAAGGGGCTGCATGGTATCGAACACACATAGGCGCTGGATTCGGATCGTGAAGGGCTGTATGGCCGCAGTCGTCCTGGCGGGGCCGCTTGTCGGGTTCTGGCCGGCTCCCGCCATGGCCGGTTCACTGAAGGAGGCGCAGACCGCCTTCGACAAGAAGCAATACCAGGACGCGTTGGACCTCATCGAGCAGGTCACGAAAGAGAAAGGCAGTCAGCCGGAAACCCGGCGCCTGAAAGTCCGGTCGTTGATTTTTCTCGGCAAGCCGAAGGAGGCCCTAGCCGAATACGAACGGCATGAGCAGGAGTTGAAACAGGAAGATCGGCCGCTCTTGAAGGACGTGGCGCTGGGTTTTATCTATGTCCTCGTGAAAGACATGCGCGAGCAAATGCGCGGCGCGGCGTATACGGCCTTGAAAGACGTCGATTCACCGGAGTCCATCCCTGCCCTGGAAGATGGATTGAGTGACGGGTCCGGCCTGGTGCGGGCCTTGGCCGCTGAGGCGCTCGGGAAGCTCGATGCGGGGCGGCGGTCTCCGCGATTGCGCAATGCGCTCGAAGATCAAGCCGGGCTCGTGAAGGCGACCGTCATCAAAGTGTTGGGGAAAAGCGGGGACCGTTCCGTGATTCCTCTGCTCGAAAAAGCCCTGAAAGACGAGCAGCCGGCTGTGCGCCTCGCCGCGGCAGGAGCCCTCTATCAGAACGGGCAGACGGCAATGTGGGACACGATACAAAAGGCGACGGCGGCACCGAACCCGGAAGAGCGTGCCACGGCGTTGAGGATGGTGGGGGATTTGAAGGATGCGCGTGGGTTGTCGATTCTGTTGGAAGCGATGACCAACCAGCAGCCGTCGGTGCGAGGCGCGGCTGCATCGGCCTTGGGAGACCTCGGCAAGGTCCAAGGGATTGCCGCATTGGAGAAGGCTCTCGACGATAAAATTCCAGCGGTCAAAACGTCGGCGGCGATCAGCTTGGGCGAACTGGGAGTCAAAGAATCGCTGGCAGCCCTGAGAAGATCCCTGGCTGATCCGAACCCGGTGGTCAAGGCAGCCGTGGTTTCGGCCCTGTTGCGGGTGGAGGAGCCCTTCGAGTCTGTCGCCGGCGCCTTGTATGAATTGGCGCAAAACAACGATCCCGGGACACGTTCTGCGGCAGGGAAGGCGGCTGGGCGCGCGCATGGAGCCAATACGCAACCGGCCATCGAGTTTCTTGCCGGACTTCTGAAAGACTCTATTCCGCGTCCGCGGATCGCCGCCGCTCGCGCCCTCGGCCAGATGGGAGGGGAAGATGTGCTGCCGCTGTTGAAGTCGGCCCTACACGATGAAGATGATGCCGTTCGGGCCACGGTGGGTGGGTCGATCGCGCGGATCATCGGCCATGCGAAATCCGCTTCCACTCATGCGAAATCGTAAACGACGAGACCGGCGGGATTTCAAGTTGACAGTGTGAGCAAGATTCCAGTATAGAGAAATGTTCAGAGGCCTAACGCAGTCCCTTTTAGGGCTGCGTCACGACTGGAATTGTCATATCGAGGGGCAATGGTCACCAGCCCTTGTGATTGAGTGGTGACGGAGTAGTTGTTCGGTTTCGGTTAATGTTCATTACAAGGAGGCAGTGACATGAAGAAGGGTGCGATGAAAGCAGTATTAGGCGTTGCGGCCGCGGCATTTTTGGCCGCGCCCCTCACCTCGTTTGCCGGAGGTACGATCGCCGGGAAAGTGACCTATCCCGGAAAGGCAGAGCAGAAGGAATTCTCCTTCGCCAAGTTCCCGAACCCGAAATTTTGCCCGAAGAACCCGAACAAGAGCCTCATGGATGGCGATAAGCGTTTCTTCAAGACCATTGAAGTGGCGAAGGATGGTGGTCTGAAGGGTGCGGTTGTGGCCGTAGTCGATATCGAGGATCAGGCCTTCCAGGACGGCTTCAAAGGCACCGACGTCGTTGCGGAATTCTGTGAATTCCTGCCGTTCAGCGGTGTGGTGGTGAACAACAAGCCGTTCCGCGCTGAGAATAAGGATGCCGATCCCGATGATCCCAAGTCTGTCCAGGGTGTGTTGCACAACCCGCACAGCTTCACGGTGAAGGGCTCCACCTCGGCCACCGGGTTCAACATCGGTTTGGCCAAGAAGGGTGATAAGTTGGAAAAGCCGGTCACGTTCCGTGGCGGCGCTGAAAAGGCTGGCTACTACCGGTTGCAGTGCGACCAGCACGAGTTCATGCAGTCCTTTTTCCTGCCCGTCTGGAATCCGTACCACGCGGTGGTGAAGGATGACGGCTCATTCGAGATCGCGGGCGTGCCTGCCGGCAAGCACAAGGTGGTGGTGTGGCATCCGTTCGTCGGCAAGGGTAAGCTGAATGAATTCGAGATCGAAGTGGCCGAGGGCGGCACGGCGAACTTGAAGGCTGAAATCAAGTAGTCGTTCCTCTTCAGGCAGGAGAACCTGTCGGCGAAAGGGCAGTGGTTCGAATGAACCACTGCCCTTTTTGTTAGTGCGAGCTGCCCGATTCATACAACAAGCTTCAGCGTCCCCGCTCGCCTTGCGTTTCCCTTTCTGAACTGGGTAAGATGACCAACTTCAACGCCATCATTTCCAAGTGGGGAATCTGTGCCTCGCGAACTGTCTCTCGCCGAAGTCTTCCAGTTAGGGTATTACTGGGAGACCAAAATCCTCTTGACTGCCGTGAAGTTAGATGTTTTTTCGGTGCTCGACGGCCCCGGACGTTCCGCCGTGGAAACGGCGCATAAAATCGGTGCTGATCCCCGTGCGCTGGAGCTGCTGCTCAATGCGCTGGTCGCCATCCGCTTGGTGATAAAAACCGGATCGCTCTACGCCAATACCTCAGTAGCCGCTACCCATCTCGTCAAGCATGGACCGCACTATGTCGGTCATCTGCTGCTTCTCCACGATGCTGAGTGGGGCAATTGGGGCAAGCTGGAGGAGGCCGTCAAGACCGGCCGATCTCCTGTGACGCAACATGTGTTCGAGACGGATCCGGCACTCGGCGCCAACGTCCTGTCTGTCTTGCACCGGATCGGCCAACAGAGCGGCCCGGATCTGGCCAAACGTCTTGCGCTTGGCCAGGCGAGAACCATGCTGGATCTCGGCGGCGGGGCCGGCACGAATGCGATCGCCTTTTGTCAGGTGTATCCCGGCCTCTCGGCCACTGTATTCGACCTTGCCACGACCCTGCCCTTGACGGAACGGACGGTCAAGGATGCAGGCCTCGAGGAGAGAATCGCCTTGAAGGCCGGTGACTTCAATCGCGATGCGCTCGGCGGTCCCTATGACGTGGTGCTGATGTCGGACATCCTCCACTACCAGGATCTTGCGACGAATGCCGCACTGGTCAAAAAAATTCATGCCCATCTCAATCCGGGAGGCCGCCTGATCATCAAAGACCGGTTCCTGGATGCATCGGGCACGAGTCCGGCGTGGACGGCCGCGTTTGCCGTCCATATCCTCGTCAATACGGAGCAGGGCGCCTGTTATCGCACCGCGGAGGCCATGCAATGGATGAACGACGCGGGCTATGGGTCGGTTGAGGAAATTGAGCGGACGGCCGTGGTGCAAGGCGTTAGGTTGAATGCCGGCCGGAGTTAACGATGTTTGAATTCCTTCGCCAGCCGGGGTTCTTCGGGACTCATGCCACGATGGGGGCCGATCTCAGCCAATTGATGGCCACGTTGTTCACCGGCCTCTTCATCGTCGGATGGATCCAGGCGAAGCAGCATCGTGGACATCCGCATCACTGGTTGATGCTGGGTGGCATGATCACGATGGTGGGATTTTTCACCGCCTATTATCTGTTTCGGCAGTTAGGCGTGCTGGCCTTTGAGGGAAAGGAGGGATTCGGCGGGTCGCAAGCGCTGTACGACTACGTCTTTATCCCGGTGCTCACCGTCCATATCATTCTGGTCATCATCGGGCTGGTGATGGCCGTCTATATGATTGTGCTGGGGTTTCGCTCTCAACAGTTCATCGGCGGAACCCGTGTGCTCAGTGCCTCGCTGCTGCAGACCTCATGGAAAAAAGTCGGAGTGATCTTTGCGGCATTGTTGGCGGTGGTGATGGTCCTCTTTGGAACCAGGGTGATGTCGGCCGGATTTTCCCTGCGCAAATTGGAAGTCTACCTGGGATTTCTCATCCTGGTGGCGATGGTGTTCGCCGTGGAAATGGCCATTCAACGGGTCTGGCCGGACGGCGGACAGCGGCATCGGGCGCTCGGCCGATTCACGATGATTGTGTATTGCATCTTGTTCCTGACGGGCACGTTTACGTACGCGATGCTGTATGTTTTGTACCCGGGGAAAATCGGCTAGCCACTGGAAGCGGCGAGAAGGGCTGAACGTCTGATGCTTGTGTGCGGATGCGGTGGATGGATGCATACCGAGGGGGTCGAAGAGCGACTGTCGACTGACGGGGAAGCGACATGGTTTATCCGCACGGAATGTCGGCCCTGTCGGTGGGTGATCGGCCTCGATGTACCGGCAGGCCAGATCGAAGGGCTTGTGGATCGGTTGATGTGGTCCGATGACGCCGAGCATCGAATAGATCGCGTCCCGCCCTACGCCGCACCGGCGCTACGAGAGTTGGTTGAAGGGTTCGCCAGGACCAGACGACACCGGGTCATCACGTACGAGTTGATCGACCAGGCGTTGACCGGGGATGTGGTGGAGTGGGATGCCGAGGCCGAGCAGCGCCTCGCCAATGTACCCTCGCCTGTTCGGGCGATGGCGCGTGTTGAGTTGGAGCGGACGGCCTTGGATCGCGGCGAGCGTTCGGTCAGCGTCGCCTTGATGGAAGAAGTCAAAGCGCGATATTTCGGCATGGCGGCGCAGCGGCCATAGTGGGAAGCGGTGAGGCGGCGTGCAGGAGGTCACCGGGTGTCCCTCCCGTGCCTGGCTCCCTTGACACGGGTGGATGACAATGTTGCATCGGTTGGCCCTACGAGTGCTTCCAAGTTTGACGCTGGCCGTCACTGAAGATTCGGTTCGTACGCGTAAACGCCTCGTGATGTTAGTTCCCGGCCTGGTGGCCTTTGCCGTCTACCGGGCGGCCAAGCAGGGCTTCTCCCTCGCCGATCCCCTGACATTGCTGCTGCTGTGCGGCCTGGTATCGATGACGACCGCGCTATGCGCCTATCGCGTCGGACGGGCAGTGCCGTTCATGCGACTTATCCCAGCCGATGGACTACGGCGTATCGGTTGGATCCTGGCCTGGATCGGGTTCGTCTACGGAGTTCAATTGTCTCTGCTGGTCCTGGCCCTGTTGTGGCTCGTAGGGTACGACTATGCCAGGCACCCGGATGGGCCGGCCATGATGGCGCTCATTATTCCCAGCACCGCCGTCGCGCGCGACGCCTTTGAAATCGGCTACATCCGCTGGCTCGAGGCCAGTGGGCGGCCGTTCGTCACATTCCCGGATGGCATGGCGTTACGAGGCCTTCTGCAACGATTTGAGCCGGCGCTCATGACCTGGGTCCTGGCAGGCGCATTGGGATGCATGACGCTGTCTGTGTTGGCAGCGGCTGTAGTTGGCGGCGACCTCGCGGTGTTTGCGCAAGGGGGGATCGTCACTTTAACGGCCGGCACCGTCGGGCTGCTGGCGTTTTTTGCCGGGCAGGGAGAGCAGGCCACCTTCACGTCCAGGCTGGCTGCGACCAGTTGGGGCGAATTGATGAAATTCTGGTGGTGGCCGGGATTGGCCTTCGCGTCAACCTATTACCTGGTGCTGGTCGGGGGCTGCCTCTACGTCTTGAAGCAGCCGATGAATTCCATGGCATTGTTTGCTGCGGTTGCCGGGCTCGTCGGCGCTCTCATGCCGTTGTATTGTTATTACTTAGGATATCGGCGAGAAATTGAAAATCGTCAGCCCGGCGGCGTGCCGAGCGCGTTGCTGCGCTGCCCGTTCGTGATGGGTATTCTCGGAAAGTCACGCGAAGCCGGGGTTGGTTCGGCCTTGAATGAATCTGCGGCTGTCTTTGATAAAAACAGCCAGAGAGTGTCGTCATGACGAAACGTTCTTCGTTGGCGTCCTTGATCCTTCTCTTCGCGGTTGTGTTCCTGTCGGCAGCCGGCGTCATAGGTCTGAGTTCTCAGCCCCTGATGGCTGCGGATCCGGCGAGCGATGTGTATTTCCATACGCCCGGCATTCCCAGCGGCCCTTCCGCCCCGACCGCCAATGACAATCAGTACCCGCAAGTCGGGTCGCTCGACAGCCGGCTGTTGATGTGGTTTATCATTCAACAGCATACGTACTTCGGTGGGTTCGTGTTGGCTCTGCCGGTCTTTTGCGTCCTGCTGGAGTTGCTGGGGTTAGTCGCCAGAAATCCCGCGATGGCGTTACGGTATGACGGTCTGGCCCAGGATCTGCTGAAGGTGGCCTTGTTGGCACTGTCCGTCACGGCTGCCGTCGGCAGCCTGATGCTAACGATGTTCATTATCCTGTATCCCAGCTTTATGCAGTACATGGGCGGCACCTTCAAAGGCATGATGCCACTGTATGCCCTGGTTTTTGTCGGCACAACCTTTCTGACGATCGCGTACTACTACAGCTGGGACAAAATGGCGGCGCCCGGCGCGAAGTGGGTCCATCTGTCGATCGGACTGCTTGCGGTGGTGTGCGGCACGTCCTTACTCTTGCTCGCCAATTCCTGGTCTGCGTTTATGATGGCGCCCTCCGGTGTCGACGGGCAGGGCCGATACCTCGGCAATCCCTGGCATTTGCTTCGATCGGCACTCTGGAACCCGCTGAACCTGCATCGGTTCCTTGCAGACATCATGTCGGGAGGCGCAGTCGTGCTGGCCTATGCCTGTTACCGGTTTTTTTCAGGGAAGAGCCAGGAGGAGCGCGCCTATTACGATTGGGTCGGCTACGTCTTTCTCTTCGTGACGGTGTGCGCGCTGCTGCCGATGCCCTTCGCCGGCTATTGGTTAATGCGCTCGGTCTACGCTTACAGTCAAAGCATGGGCGTCACCATGATGGGCGGGTTGCTGACGTGGTTGTTCGTGGTGCAGGCGCTGTTGATCGGCGCGCTCTTTCTCGGCGTGAATTATTATCTCTGGCAGAGCATGGGACGGATTCGGGGGGGCGAACGGTACCAGCCGTATTACCAATATCTGCTGCTGGCATTGACGGGGTGTTTGTTTATCTGGCTGACTCCGCACACGTTATTAATGACCGGCACGGAAGTCAAAGCCATGGGAGGTGCGCAGCATCCGGTGATCGGGAACTATGGGGTCATGTCGTCGAAGAACGGGGCGGTCAACGTGATGATCTGCATTACGGCGTTGAGCTACATCTATTATCGCCGCGCGAACCGGACGATGACGATCTCCTGGGCCAGGACCGGAAATGTCATGCTGGGAGCCTTGTTTGGCCTGGGGGCGGCTCATATCATTGGATTGTCGATTTATGGATTTTATCTCCCGGCCAGTCTTCGGGTGGCTCTGTCCGGGCCGCAAGCGGTGACGACCTTGCTGGTGGTCACGCTGGGGCTGCTGCTCAATCGGCGTATGTTACGCGGCGCGACGATTCATGGTCCGGTGCAGTGGGGACAGATCTCCATTCGTGGCATGGTGGGTCTGTTTGGCCTTGCAGCGGCCTTTACCTGGGTCATGGGCTTGATGGGATATATTCGTTCTTCCGGCCGGTTGGCTTGGCATGTCAACGAACTCATGCCGGATACGTCGCCCTGGGCCTTCACCCCTTCGCTCGGGTTTGCGGCGAAGATGGTGACCATCAATATGGTGTTGTTTTGGGGGGCTGTCTTCTTCTTGTTCTGGGTGTGCCAGCGCGGACAGCAGCCGGTGATGCATGAGGATGTGAGCGCGGAAAAAGAGGCGGGGTTTTTGCCGTCTCCCACGCATGAAGGCTAGGCAAGGTGTATGAGGAGTGTCGTGATGGGACCAAGGCTGTGGGTAGTCGGGGTGTTGAGCGCGATCGGCTTGTGGGCATTTCTAGGAGGTACCGCGCCTGCCTGGGCGGCCGAAGCGGGGGTGATGGTGCTGGAAGACTTTCAGTCGGCAGATCAAGACGGGTTTCCTGTCGATTGGCAGCATGAAAACCAGCGCAGCCAAGCCAAGGGGCGGGATGCATACAAAATTCAAACCGAAGAGAATAAGAAATTTCTTGCTGCCAAGGATGCGGGGCAGCGTATAAAAAAACGCAAGATCGATTGGGATCCCAAGGCCTATCCGGTCCTGACCTGGCGATGGCGTCTTCACAAGGCTCCCACTAGTTCCGAGCCGGTCGCAGCGCTGTACGCCTCATTGGATACGGATCTGATGTTCATTCCTGTCTTTACCAAATATATCTGGAGCGCGGGAAAGCCCGTGGGGACGTTCGTCGAAGGCGGCATGTTCAGCGGTTCGGAATTGGTCGTGCAAAGCGGGGTGTTGCCGGTTGGAGAGTGGGTCGAAGAGCGTGTCAATGTCTACGAAGACTTCAAGCGAATTCATAAGCATGAGCCGGCCGAGAAGGCTTGGGGGATTTCGCTGTTTGCCGGCCCAGGTGTGGAGATTGATTTCGGCGCCGTGACCGTGGGTCCGGCGAAATAGGTCCCAGGCACCGGATTGAGATGTAAGCGCATGAACCGACCAACTGCCAGTGGATGGATTGATGTGGTGTTGGGTATTGTGGTCATGACCACGGTCGGGACCTTGATTGGATCGTTTCTTGGTGCTTCGTCTATTCCGGTTACCGCCGGATTGGGGATGGCGCTTGGCGCGGTGGTGGGTTATCTAGGCGGACGGAGATTCCTCGTCAGTATTCTGGTCGGAACCGTTTTGGGAGGCTTGCTCGCCTGGTTGATTGCCGGGATGGAGAAGATTTCATTTGGAGCCGGGGCGGGTGCGGCGATGGGCGGCTTTCTTGGCGTGCAGATCTCGATGTTGCTGGATGTGCGCGCGGCTAGAAAAGCCGCGCAAGTTGAGGCGGGTGATGACGCAGGCGCGGCTCACTCGGCAGTGACCAAATCTTGAGGTGCGAGTAAGGCGATGGAAAACCGAGGCGTACTGATCGGGTCGATTATTTTTGTATTCGGATCGTTCATCCTGATGATTGGGGGGTTGGTCTACGAATCCTACAAGGCTAAGCAGATGCGCCAATTGGCGCTCTCCATTGTCACGGAAGCCAAACCTGTTGCTGCGCCCGCAGCTCAGGATTTTTCCATGTATAAGACCTTTATCGGCGATGATGGACGGGAAATGGTGCAAATTTCCGAAGGCCCATTTGTGATGGGCAGCCGCGACAATGATAGTGATCCGGATGAAAAGCCCGAGCATCAGGTCTATTTGAAGACCTACTTTCTGGACAAGCACGAGGTGACTCAGGATTCCTATGATCGGTTTCTCAAGATGACGAAGAGGGTGAAACGGAAAATTGAAGTCTTCGAGGACGATCCTGCCAAATTGCTCAAGCCGGAATATCCTGCCATCGCAGTCACCTGGGATGATGCTGAGGCCTATTGCAAATGGGCGGGTAAGCGATTGCCGACTGAGGCGGAATGGGAAAAGGCTGCTCGCGGAGAGGGGAAGCGTCGTTATGCATGGGGTGATGAGTTTGTCTCCGGATACGCCAACATCGATGGCACGGAAGACGGGTTCCGTTATCTTGCCCCTCCGGGATCGTTCGAATCGGGGCGCAGCCCGTATGGCATTTACGACATGACGGGGAATGTAGGCGAATGGGTGGCAGATGCGTATGAGGAGAATTTTTATCGTGCGTCACCCTATCGAGATCCGAAGGGGCCGGAGCAGGGTGAGCAACGAATCATTCGCGGCGGCTCGTGGAGGGAAACAAAACGGAATGTGCGCTCATCCAAGCGGTTCCAGGCGAAACCATGGCGGCACGATATCACGGTTGGATTTCGTTGCGCGAAGGACATTGATGCCGACACCGCAGTGAAGTAATCAGTCGCACCATGTTGGAAACGCGTTTTAAAGTAGTGTTTCTCCTCGCGGTCCTCTTTGCCGCCAGTTTGCCTATCATCGCCATTCTCCGCGGGACGATTTCCACCCCCTTTGAATCCGAGGCGCCACGTTCAGAAAACGATTCCCCTAGTAGTGCTCCTGGCTCCTCCCTGCCGGAGCAGCCCTTGGAAGAAGAGCTGGTTGTCATCCCTGCGGGGCCTTTCATTCGTGGAACAAGCCAAGGAGGATTTGATGAGCAGCCGGAGCGAACCATCTATCTCGACGAGTTTTCTATTGATCGATACGAAGTGACAAATGCGCAATATGCCGCTTTTGTGAAGGCGACGGGCCATCGCAAATCCGGTCCTCCCTCACGATATGCGAAGAATACGGGGCGCATGCGTGGGCCAAATCAGCCTGCGGTCTATGTGTCTTGGGAGGATGCCAAAGCTTACTGCGGATGGCGAGGCCGTCGATTGCCGACTGAAGCTGAATGGGAGAAGGCCATGCGTGGCACCGACGGCCGTCTATGGCCCTGGGGCAATGTGGAAATGCCGGGCGGAGCTAATTGGGCTCGAATTGATGATGGTTTTGAGGTGGCGGCCCCGGTGGGACGAGTGCGGAGCGATGCCAGTCCCTATGGAGTCATGGACGGGGCGGGTAATGTGATGGAGTGGGTCGATGATTGGTATCTGGAAGGCGCCTACGCCGCAGCCTCAGATCGTAATCCGGAAGGGCCGGAGTACGGCACGTACAAAGTTTTGCGTGGGGCGGCGTATACCAGTTCAGGATCGGACCTGCGCATAACTGCCCGCAGCAAAATGATGTCGGACTTTCGTGACGAAACTATCGGCTTCCGTTGTGCGCAAGCTCACGCGAAGACTGGCCGGATATTTGAGATGTGGAGCATGAGAAAATCATAGGAAATCAAAGTAATAGAGGATCAGAAACACGGCCAGAATGATATTGACAACCATTCCGGCCAAAACTATAATGTCGAACACTTTTGAGTTTTTTGCCATAAAAATCCCTTTAAAAATCAGTTGAGTGAGGGATTTTGATTAACACAGCGTAGTTGGTGTGTCAATTTAAAATACGTACTTAAACCGTTGGGGGATTCAAGATGGAAGCTGCTCAGGACGACGTCTCAATTAAGATCGGGAAAATGATTTTCTACATCACCCTGGCAGTGAGCCTCTGGTTCTTTTACTGGTTTGGAGGGATTCAGTGCCCTTGCTGATCCACTCCTCACCTCAGAAACCGTTTATCAAGTTGAAGGGGGTTTGAGATGGGCCAAACAATTGTGTACTTCGTTGTTTCGATTGTGATCTGCGTCTCGTTTTTTGCGGCCGTTGATCACTTTTTGATGGATGCGCAAGGGTTGGATTTTTGGTATCTCCTTCGTAAGTAATCGTCTGGGAGATAAGGCTTGGATTTTGTTGTTCACATACGCGTTGTATCAAGGAGGTAACCCATGGGCTCTGTAACCCGCACGAAGTTGATGTCGGTCATGGCGCTGTGCGCGATGATCGGCCTCCTCCTCATGCCCATTCTGGTTGCGATCCCTGCCCTTGCCAGTGACAGTGGCGCTCCCGCCGCTGACGCTAAGAAAGAGGGCGGTGAAGCAAAGATTGAGAAGGGCAAGGATGTCTATTACAAGACGGAAGGTATTGTCTCTGGGCCGCCGGCGCCAAAGACGACAGACAGCGAAAAGGATTACCCGCGCTACAACTTCGAGAGTCGCGTTCTTCTCTGGTTTGCCAATCAGCAGCATCTCTATTATGGCAGCTTTGTTTTGGCTGTGCCGATCTTCTGTATGGTCATCGAATTCATGGGGGTGGTGACTAAAGACAAGGCATTGGCCAAGCGGTACGATCAGTTGGCCTATGACTTTATTAAGATCAGTCTTACGGCCTATTCGCTGACTGCCATTCTGGGTGGAATCCTGATCTTCACTTTCCTGACTCTCTATCCGGCCTTCTTTCAGTACCTTTCCGGAATCTTTAGGCCTGTCATGCACATTTACGCGTTAATGTTCGTGGCGGAGAGCGGCACCCTTTATATTTACTATTACGGTTGGGACAAAATGAAGGAGGGTTTCCTTAAATGGATTCACCTCAGTATGTCAGTTGTTCTGAACGTGATCGGTACCATCTTGATGTTCTTGGCGAATTCATGGATCGGTTTCATGATGTCGCCGGCCGGTGTTGACGAGCAAGGACGTTACCTCGGAAACATCTGGCATGTGATCCACACCGCGCTCTGGAATCCTCTCAACCTGCATCGAATTCTCGGCAACATGGCCTTCGGTGGCGGTGTCGTGGCGGCTTATGCGGCATACCGCTTCCTCTCGGCGAAGACCGATGAGGAGCGGGCTCACTATGATTGGATGGGATATATCGCCATGGCACTGGGCGTGGCGTTCTTGATTCCCCTACCATTTGCCGGTTACTGGCTGATGCGCGAGGTGTATGCCTATCGGCAACAGATGGGGATCACGCTGATGGGAGGCTTGCTTGCCTGGTTGTTCATCATTCAAGCGACCATGATCGGCATCCTGTTCTTGAGCACGAACTACTATCTTTGGCAAGCGCTTGGACGCATGCGTGGAGCTGAAAAGTATCAGCGCTATATTAAGTACCTGGTGTTCCTGCTTACTTGCGGATATCTGGTGTTCATTACTCCCCATACCATCGTCATGACTCCCGCTGAATTGAAAGCCATGGGAGGCCAGCAGCATCCAGTGCTTGGGAACTATGGCGTCATGTCCGCCAAGAACGGTGGCATCAACGTTATTATCACGACCACAGTTCTGAGCTTTGTCTGGTACATGCGAGGCAATAAGGTTTCGACGGTGTCCTGGGCGAAGTTTGGCAATATCTTCATGGGCTGCTTCTTCTTCTTTGCCTACCTCAACATTATCATGTTGGCGGTCTATGGCTATTACATTCCGGCGAACGTTCGTGTCGGTCTATCTGTGCCCCAGGTGGCGACAACCTTGTCGTGCCTCTTCTTCATGTTTGCGCTGAATAGCGTCATGATGAAAGGTGCAAAGCAGATGGGTCCGATCGAATGGGGGAAGATTTCAGCACGATCTCAGTACGCCCTCATCATGCTTGCCACCGCGTTTACGTGGATGATGGGTTTGATGGGGTACATTAGGTCGTCAGTGAGACTCTTCTGGCACGTTAACGAAATCATGCGAGACAATTCTCCGTGGGCCTACACTCACACGGTGGGTTTTGCGGCTAACATGATTTCCGCAAATGTGCTGTTCTTCTGGATCAGCATCATGTTTGTGTTTTGGTTGGGTGCGCTAGCGGCGAAAAAGGCTCCAGTCGAAGCGAAAGCCGCCGTTCCTGGCCGCGCTACGGCGCCAGCGGTTGGTCACTAATCAGAACACAAGGAATGAATCAATGAGGGAGGGTTTCGAGTTGTGTTGACAACCGGAGCCTTCCCCTCCTGCAGGAGGTTTGAGCTGTGATTGAACTTATTAAATCAGCCTTGGCGATGGGCTGGCCTGCATTGGGCCTTTTGATCGGCCTAATGTTTTATTTCAAGGCCTCCATCTCGGACCCGGTGGCCAATAAGCGAGCCGTCTTCAAGACATTCATCGGCTTCTGGGGAGCACTGCTTCTCTTCATGGCCATTGCCAACTACAAGATGAATTTCTTCGGTGAATCGAGATTGTTGCCTGTGTCACTCGTCTTGATTACCTCAATGACTTTCATGATGGCCTTGTATTTCACGAATATCAGCGCATTGCTGAAAATCGGGGGCTTCATGTTTTTCATTGCTGCGGCGCTGTCGGGTTATGGAAACTGGTTGCCCCAAGTAGAAGGTGGATTCCCTCCCATTGAGGAGAAAAAAGATTTCAGCAACATGCCGCAGACGGAACTTGCGGACGAGGGCGAGAAGATCATTTTCGGGGGGGTCGGTCAGAATAAAGTACAGGGGGCCATCGGCAAGGGGCAATGTCCGCTTTGTCACGCATTCCATAAGGGTATGTTGGGAGAGCGGGCTCCAAACTTGGACGGCATTCCTGAACGCGCCGAAACTCAGATCAACGATCCTCGTTACCACAAGGGCAATCCAGCGGCTCGCGATTCAAACCAGAAAGAAGCATTTGCCGGTTCTGGCACGGCGGAGAACGGAATTCAGTACATTGCTGAATCGCATGCTTGCCCGAGCTGCTTCGTTGTTGCGGGGTTCGGTGTCAAAGGTACGAACGACAAAGAAAGTCCAATGCCTTCGATTCACAAGCCACCGATTTCATTAAGTCTCCCTGAGTTGGCTGCAGTTGATACCTGGTTGTATGTTCGAGAGGGACGTGAAGCTCCAGGATTTGACGAGATCGTTAAGGCGTATGAGAAGTTCATCCCAGAATCCGATCGGCCGAAGCCGCCGACAGAAGGTGACAAGGCCGCAGGTGGAGGCGGTGCTTCTTTGATGGCGGATGGAACGGAACCAGTCGATCAGATCTTCGCAAAAGGTCAATGCGTGGCCTGCCACACGATACCTGGAATCGCTGGGGCGACTGGCACAATTGGTCCGAAGTTAGTCGAAGGCACCAATGCTCCGCTGCGAATCAAAGATAAGGACTACAAAGGCAAGGCCAAGAGCGTTCCTGATTACATCATGGAATCCATCGTTGAACCTAGCGCATATGTTGTTAAAGGCTTCCCTGATAACACCATGCCGAAAGTGTTTGGCCAAAAGCTTAGCGCTGGGGCGCTCAAGAAGCTTGTAGATTACCTTTCGCAGGTTCAGGAAGGAAAAGAGCCGCCGAAGGCTTCCTAGAACAGGCGAATAGGGATCTCGTTGCTATTGCGGAAGAAAGGGAGATGAAGAAATGAAAGCATTAATGTCAGTCGGGGCCCTAATCGGCGTCCTTGGACTGCTCATGTTGATCGGCATGATCTTCGGAGTAGTTCCATCGAACACCGTGAGGCTCGTCGAGGGCTACATGCCCATGCAGGTGCTGAGCGAGTTGGCGGTGTTCGTCGCCGGCTTCACCGGCCTGAGCTATCTGGCCAATTCCATGGGAATGACCATTCCTCGGTTTTGGCAGGGCGTTTTGTTCTGGGCATTTGTGCAGATGTATCTCAAGTTTCGGATCTATCCACCCATCCCCTTCAGTGTACGAGCAATGTACGGCGTTGTGTCATTTGTCGCCGTCTTTATGTGGGTGTCGGCCAATGAAGAGGATTGGAAGAAATTCCGGCAGCCTATACTCAACGTGCTGGATGCTAATACTGGTTTCCATAAGGCCCTCCGGACGTTGTACCTGATCCTCCTGCCGATCCTGATCGGAGGCTTCTCCTTCTTGACGATGAAGCCCAGTGTGGACGAGCCAATTGAACTTCGCACAGTGCATCCGGCTCCTCCTGCCAGCACGAAAGTGCATGGCAAGACGTACACGCTTCAAACTTCGCAGAACCCGTACCGTGTGAATCTCGAAGGTAAGTACGATCAAGCTTACAGCAATAAGTTGATTGTTGAACAGGGAATGGGGCGATTAATGGCCCCCAATGCGAATCCCTGGGATGAGAAGGCCGAAGGTTATCTGAAGTATGTGCGTGAAGGGGGAGAAATCTTCTTTCAGAATTGTCACTTCTGTCATGGTGACAACTTAAACGGTCGCGGACTTCATGCGTTCGCCTTCAATCCGATTCCTGCCAACTTTACTGACCCGGGCACGATTGCGCAGTTACAAGAAACCTTTATTTTCTGGCGCGTCGCTAAGGGCGGAATTGGCCTTCCGAACGAAGGATTCCCTTGGGCATCCGTGATGCCGCCATGGGAACAGCACCTGACCACTGACGAAATCTGGAAGGTGATCCTGTTCGAGTACTGGCACACGGGATACTATCCTCGGACATGGGACTAATTCTGAATCTTACAAACGACCTGAAAAAACAGGTGTGAGGTTAACAATGAGCAAACTTCGTATGAATGTAAAAGCTTCCCCTGTCATCGGGGCAGCTATCGGTGCCCTTCTTCTCTCCGCAACTGCGGTCGGAATTGGGCACGCAGCAGATCTCCCCGAAGGTTTTGCCAAAGGGGAATTGGCTCCTGCCCCTCCGGCGGAAATGATCGAATCAGGGAAACGCGTCTACTTCACCAAGTGCGTGTGGTGTCACGGTGTAGATGGCGCAGGTGACGGGCCGGGTGCAGATCGGCTTTGGCCTCGCCCCCGAAACTTTAATCAGGGTACATTCAAGATTCGCCATACGGCGAGTGGAGAATTGCCGCTGTTCAATTTCAACGAAAAAACCCCTGATTCGGGAAAGAATGACTTGTTCGATACCGTCACTCACGGTCTCCCTGGCTCCGCCATGCCACCGTGGGAGGGTATCCTAACGGAAGAGCAGCGTATTCAGGTGTTGTCGTTTGTCACCACCCAACTCGTGAAGGATCGTAAATTCACGGATAAGCAGTCCGAGACCCAAACTATCCTTCAACTCGGCACGATCAAGCCGGCGGATGCGAACGAAGACAGCATCAAGAAGGGAGCACAGCTGATCGTCGATAAGAAGTGTATCGAATGTCACGGCGTCGAAGGACGTGGTGACGGCAACGCGTTCAATCTCAAAGACGACTGGGGGTTCTCCATTCAGCCTGCCAACTGGCACAAGTGCTGGAACTTCCGCGGAAGCCGTCAGGATCCTTATAACGTCCGGAATATCTTCCGTACCTTCTCTACCGGTGTCAACGGAACTCCGATGCCGTCCTTTGCAGATAGCACCTCCGTTGAAGAGCGCTGGAACATTGCGAACTTCGTTAACTCGTTATGTGAGAAGGACGAAGAAGGAAAGCCACTTGGCATCGATCCTCTGACCGACAAGCCAAAGATCAACTTCGTTGTTCCTTCCACCGCCGTCGAAGGAGAGATCTCAAACGATCCGGAAAACGAGATGTGGAAGAAGCAGCCACGTCGCTATGTGGCGATGGGTGGTCAGATCACCCACAAGCCGCGTAACTTCGTCAATCGAATCGACGACCTCTGGGTAAAGTCGCTCTACAATGAGAAAAGCGTGGTTTATCTCATCCAGTGGGATGATCGAACCAAGAGTATCGCAGAAGGGAAACTTCCTTGGGCTCCGACACAGGTTAACGTCGAAAACTTCGGCGTGAAGGAGCAGGCGCCTAAGACTGGTGAAGAAGGTTCCATCGCCGCGGCTCAGAACAATTATGCCGTCTATAATGATGCGATTGCCTTCCAATTCCCAATCAAGTGGCAGGAAATTCCTGCGCCTTTCAAACCACGCTATCTGTTCGGTGACGCGAAATTTAACGCCGACATCTTGAAGTGGGAAGCAGATGGTTCCTTGCGTTCCTTCAAGGGAACTGGATGGGACCAAGATTTCGAAGAACGTGACGACTTTGAAGAGAAGGTGAAGCTCTTAAAGTCAGAATGGAAAAACGGTCAGTGGACCGTCATGATCTCCCGGCCGCTCAAGGGTAGCAAGGATGATTATGACGATTACACGCGATTTGACATCGGCAAATACATTCCGATGGTGTTCTTTGCCTGGGATGGACATAACGGGGATGCCGGACGCAAGATGGCCGTATCGGCCTTCTATTATACGATCCTCCAGCCTCCGATTCCTCAGGAAGTGTACATCTACCCGGCCGTTATCGCAGTCGGTGTGGTGTTCCTGGAGGGTTGGATGTTGACCCGCCGCGCCAATAAGAAAAAGGGCAAGGTCCTTTAGGCGATAGCAGGGCATGTATGTGTCATAAGGCGAGGGGGTGAGGAAACTCACCCCCTCGTTTTTTTGTGAGGCAGGCTATGCGATGTGATCTGGCGACAGGATGTAAGGCCGCTGGGCAATGATAGAAGATGTCTCAGCTGTTCTCGTTGCCGGCGGTAGGAGCCGGCGAATGGGGCTCGATAAACGATTTATGAAGGTAGGTGGCGTGAGCGTGTTTGAACGAACACTCTCTCTCTTACGTACCATTTTCGCGGAGAGTATTGTTGTTCTTGCAGAGCCAATAGCAATGCTCGACGTGCAAGGTTGCCCTTTGGCCTATGATCTATTGCCCAACGCAGGTAGTTTGGGCGGGCTCTATACAGGGTTAATGACGGCCTCACGACCGAGAGTCTTTGCCGTGGCCTGTGACATGCCATTTCTGGATCCAGATGTCATCCATTGTATGTTGTCCCGTGATGAGACAGCTGATGTGATTGTGGCGAGATTGGCGGGCAGGTTTCAACCCATGCATGCTGTGTATTCGAAGCGTTGTGTTTCATTTCTCCAGGCGATGGCTCAACGACAGGAACTCAGGATTCAAAAGCTGTTTCAGCAGGAACAGCTCCGTACGACGATATTGACAGAACATGACCTCCAGGCATTCGGGCCAGAATTCCGCTCCTTCCTGAATATCAATACGCCGAACGACCTAGCCCGTGCTGATCCACCCCGTTCTGTTCAGCCGTGACAGCGCCTGCCAATTATCCTAGATGCAAAGAAAGGGTGTTGATTATTCATCCCGGGGCCTTGGGGGATGTATTGCTGGCACGCCCTGTTCTGTATGCGCTACGAGGTCGATTTCCCCAGGCTGAAATCGCATTACTTTCCGCCACTCCCGTTGGATCTCTTTTGTGTCGTAGCGGAGAAGTCGATCGCACATTCCCTCTTGAGGAAGCGTACCTGAGTCAATTGTTCGCAGGCGCTGAAAGTCTTTCTCATGTGTTTGGGGCCTGGTTAAGTCGATGCGAAACAGCGGTGGGATGGCTGCGAGATGCGGGATCGACTGTGACCCAGACGCTGCGGGCCGCAGGAGTTGAGCACATCCATCTGCAATCCCCGTTTTCAGCCGATCTCGTGGCGTGCCACCAAGCGGATCGCTATTTTGAAGCCATTGAAATGGAGGGCGTTGGACATAATTTCACCCGTCCTATGATCTTGCCTGACGAACTTATGAAGCTAGGGGAAAAGTCCTTACAGGCCTGTCATTGGAGCGGCGAGACGCAAGTCGTCCTGATTCATCCGGGGAGCGGCAGTAAGTTTAAGTGTGTAGAGGCCTGGCGTTTTGCCACGCTGATCAGGTGGTTGATTGAGGCCGGGATGACTCCCATGCTCCTCGAAGGACCAGCTGATGGTCAGATTGTTGCGGAGGTGCTCTCTTCACTACCTGAGCCGGTGCCTGTCATTCGCGATTTGTATGTATCTGCGATCGCAGGAATTTTGACGAAGGCATCGCTGTATGTTGGACATGACTCGGGCCTGACACATCTCGCAGCGGCATTAGCTATTCCTACGGTCGCATGTTTCGGCCCGACCCGGGCCTCTCGCTGGGCTCCACTTGGCTCTACCGTCGCGGTTGTATCGGGGACGCCTTGTGTCTGTTCAAAGTGGACTGAGGTTGAAACATGTCGCGAGCGAGCCTGTTTGCAGATTCCGTTAGAGCGCCTGATCGACACCTGTCGTATTCAATTGGGGAGCCGCTCATAGGGCTTCACTCCCTGCTCGTCATCTTGTCTCTCGCGATCCTGGTGTGCTAGATTGCGAGATTAATTTTCGCTGTTTCCACGCAGACTTAGGAGAGGTGTCGTGACTCAGGGTGTTGTGCAGGACAGGATTGCTCAGGTGTTGACCGAGTCGCTCCGATTCGCACAAGAGCGAGGAATTCTTAAACTCGAGCAGATGCCCCTTATCAGCCTTGAGGCGCCAAAGCGGCCAGAGTGGGGAGATGTGTCCTGCACGGTAGCAATGTCCTTGTCTGCCTCAGAGCGACGGCCTCCGTTCGAAATTGCTCAGATTATTGCGGAGCACATTCATGAGCGGGACAGGGTATTTTCTCGAGTAGACATCGCACGGCCGGGGTTCCTGAACCTCACACTCAAACCTGCGCTCTGGATGGAGGTCCTACGACACGTTGAAACACAGCGGGACGAATATGGGCACAGCCATTTGGGACAGGGGCGGCGGGTTTTGGTGGAATATGTCAGCGCCAATCCCACTGGACCCCTCCATGTTGGCCATGGTCGGGGCGCTGCCGTCGGACAGGCGCTTGTTCGTCTTCTTAGGGCCACAGGCCATGAGGTCGTCAGCGAATATTACATCAACGATGCGGGCCGCCAGATGAAATTGCTCGGGGTGTCGGTGCTCGCGCGGTATCTGGAGTCCTGCGGGCAGACAGTCCCATTTCCGGAAGACGGCTATCAGGGCGAGTATATACGTGCGGTCGCTGCTCGGGCAAAGGCGGAACAGGGGACGGAACTGCTGTCTCTTTCTTCCAACGATGCGGAACAGCGGAGCAGGGAATTCGCATACCGCGAGCTTCTGGCCCTCATACGGCAAGATTTGGATACCTTCGGCATTACGTTCGAGTCCTGGTTTAGCGAAGCCTCGTTGCTGTCTTCCGGCGCGGTCGAACAGGTATTAAGGGAGTTGGAAAGCCGCGATTTGCTCTTCAATCAGGATGGTGCTCAATGGTTTCGCTCGTCGGCCTATGGTGACGAAAAAGATCGGGTTGTCCGCAAGCAGGAAGGGGAGTACACCTACCTGGCCTCCGACATCGCCTACCATCGGGACAAACTGCGTCGCGGCTTTGATCTCCTGGTCGATGTCTGGGGGGCCGACCATCACGGCTATATTCCGCGGATGCAAGCAGTGGTGCAGGCCTATGGCTTTCCGAAAGATCGCCTGAGAGTCGTGCTGGTGCAGATGGTGAATCTTCTGCGGGGCGGCCGGAAGGTCGAAATGTCCAAACGGGCAGGAGAGTTTATCACTCTCCGCGAAGTCATGGACGAGGTCGGTGCGGACGCGGCCAAATTTTTCTTTCTGATGCGCGATTCCAACACCCACCTGGATTTCGATCTGGAGTTGGCCAAACAGCAGTCGCAGGAGAACCCGGTATATTACGTTCAATATGCGCATGCGCGGATCGCCAGTCTTTTCCGTGTGGCGGCATCACGCGGCATTGCATGTCCACTTCCGACCCAGGCTGACTTGGCTCTGCTGGTTGACCCCGACGAACTCGCGATCATTCGAAAATTGTCGATGTTTCCTGTCGTGCTGGAGGCCAGTGCGGTGGAGCTGGAGCCACATCGAATGGCCTATTACCTGCGTGAACTGGCAGGCCTAGTGCATCCTTTCTACAATAAACATCGAATTTTGCCGCCGGTAGCCGATGCCGACACAACGCCCGCCGCTCTCAACGACCCCCCGCTTTCGACGAGTCGGGCGCCCGAGGCGGTACCGCCTGGCCTGACGGGCGCTCGATTAGCGCTCATGTGGGCGGTACAACAGGTGGTTCGCAACGGGCTGACGGTGCTGGGTGTCTCGGCCCCGGACCAGATGTAGGACCGCCGATCGGATGCTGTCGTTTCGTATCACCCATGAGGAAGCTGGCGGGCAGGCGCGGGTCGGTGTGCTCACCACCGGGCGCAGTGAAGTGGCCACGCCCGCCTTCATGCCGGTTGGATCGCTAGGCAATGTGCGCAGTGTCGATGGCGAAGAACTGCTCAAGATGGGATATGGGCTGATCTTAAACAATGCCTATCACTTGTATCTGCGTCCCGGCCACAAGATCGTGGAAGAGTTAGGCGGGGTTCATGGGTTCACGGCGTGGCCCGGCGCCATCCTCACTGACAGCGGCGGTTTCCAAGTCTTCAGCTTGGCAAAATTTTGCAAAGTGACGGATGAAGGCGTGGTCTTTCAGTCGCATATCGACGGATCTTCCCGATTCATCGGCCCCGAAACGTCGATCGAGATTCAGGAATCTTTGGGCGCGGACATCATCATGGCATTCGATCACGTTGTGGCGTTGCCGTCTTCGCTCGACCAGGTGCGCGCGGCCGCCAGGCGGACTTCTCTCTGGGCACGCCGTTGCGCCGAATCCAAGCGTCGTACCGATCAGTCATTGTTTGGTATCGTGCAAGGTGGATTGGATCGGGGGCTGCGAGTGGAGTCTGCCCGCGATCTGGTGTCGGTGGGGTTTGACGGATATGCCGTCGGCGGCTTATCTGTCGGCGAAGACAAGGCCGACATGTATGCCATGTTGGATGTCACGGTTCCGGAGTTGCCGTCGACCAAGCCGCGGTATTTGATGGGCGTAGGCATGCCCGAGGATTTGGTAGAAGGCGTCGCACGCGGGATCGATATGTTCGATTGCGTGGTGCCGTCGCGCCACGGGCGCACCGGTTGGTTATTTACCTCCTTCGGGCGGGTGGTGATCAAGCAGGCCCGATATGCACGGGATGAACAACCGATCGATCCCGCTTGCCGATGTCCGGTCTGCACCCGTTACACGCGGGCCTATTTGCACCATCTGTTTGGTGTGAAGGAGATGCTGGGCGCGCGTCTGAATACGATTCACAATTTGTGGTTTTTTGCGAAGCTGATGGAAGAGATCCGGAGCGCTGTGCGGGGCGGAACGTTTCAGGAGTTCCGCCGCGAATTTCACCGGACCTATATCGTGGACCGGCCAAGCGGCGACGAGCGGGCGGATGCCGGCAAGAGCAATAGGTCGTAAGAGGACAACCAGGGGGCTTTATGTGGGATTCGGTGGCTTGGGCGCAGGGCACGGCGGGGAGCGCGGGAGCGGGAGGAGGTCTGCTGTCGCTGGTCCCGTTCGTCCTGATTTTCGTGATCTTTTACTTCATGCTGATCCTTCCGCAACAGAAACGCCAGAAGCAGGCGAAGGCCATGCTGGAGACGTTGAAGAAGGGCGATAAGGTGGTGACGGCCTCGGGCATTTGGGGCACCATCACCAACATGGGAAAAGAAACGGTGACGCTCCAAATTGCGGATACGACCAAAATCAAAATCCAGAAAGAGCACATTGCTCGGCTGCGCGGTGAGGAAGAAGACTGACGCACGCGACGGAGACGGGAAGGATTGGCGCACGTATGAAAAAAGTCGGCGGACGGTTGTTGGCCCTGGTGACGATGGTGGTCGCTTCGATCATCTTTTTCTTGCCCTCCTACCAACCTCTCTACAAGGAATTGCCCCGGTGGGTGCGGGAGGTGTTGCCGGATAAAGGGATTACGCTGGGTTTGGATCTGCAAGGCGGCATTCACCTGGTCTTGGAGGTAGAAGAGGACCGAGCCGTTGAAATTGCGGTGGAACGGACGGCGGCAGGACTTCAAGACCTCCTTGTCGAAAAGAAAATTCCCGCTGAATCGGTGAAGCGGACCGGGCCGTCGCAAATCACCATCGGCTTTCAAAATGCCGATCTGAAGAGCCAGGTGCAAAAGCTGCTGGATGACTTTCCGACGTATGTGGAGGTCGAGGCGGCCGGATCCCCCAACAAAGTCGTGTGGGAGTTGCGGGACGCCGAGATCAAGCGCATCAAGGATTCCGCCATCAACCAGGCGCTCGAAACGATTCGTAATCGCATCGATCAGTTCGGTGTGGCCGAGCCGCTCATTCAGCGGCAGGGCTTGAAGCAAGTGGTCGTGCAGCTGCCCGGAATCAAGGACGCCAAATTGGCGAAGGACCTCATCAAGCAAACGGCGCTGCTCGAATTCAAACTGCTGGACGATGAAAACCAGCTCAAGCTGGATCTGCCGGGCCGAATTCAGAAGGGCAAGGAACGCGAGGAGGCCTTGCTGAAACAGGTCGAGGGAAAGATTCCGGAAGGGGATCAGATTCTCTTTGAGCGGATCGTCGAAAAGGACAGCGGTCAAGAGTGGTTGGCACCCTATCTCGTCAAGAAACGGGTCATGCTGGCCGGCGATGTGCTCAGCGATGCCAGGGTGTCCATCGGCCAGTTCAATGAACCTTATGTGTCGGTCACCTTCGATGCGAAAGGCGCGCGAGAGTTTGATCGAATCACAGGCGACAACGTCAAGAAACGCATGGCGATCGTGCTCGACAATACCATCTATTCAGCCCCGGTTATTCAGGAGCGCATCAGCGGAGGAAGGGCTCAGATTACCGGAACGTTTTCGATGGAAGAGGCCAACAACCTGTCCATCGTGCTCCGGGCCGGCGCACTGCCGGCTCCGCTCAAGATCATTCAGGACCTCACGGTCGGTCCTTCTCTCGGACGGGATTCCATTGAAAAAGGCGTCAAGGCCACGCTCTTTGCAGGTCTCCTCGTGATCGTGTTTATGGCCCTCTATTACCGGCTATCGGGAGTGGTGGCTAATTTTGCGCTGATGCTGAACCTCGTCTGTCTGATCGGGTCCCTGGCCGCGTTGAATGCGACCTTGACCTTACCCGGCATAGCCGGAATTATTTTGACGATTGGTATGGGTGTGGATTCCAACGTCTTGATCTTTGAGCGCATCCGTGAAGAGCTGCGGCAAGGGAAAGCGGTCCGGGTGGCCATCGACGCCGGGTACGACAAAGCGCTCTTGACCATCGTCGATTCGCACGTCACGACATTAATCACCGGCTTTGCGCTGTTTTTGTTCGGCACCGGACCGATCAAGGGTTTTGCCGTCACGTTGTGCCTTGGGATTGCGATCAATCTGTTCACCGCATTGGTCGGCACCAAGGTCATCTTCGACCTCTTTAATCAGCGCAAGAAAATTGAGCAGCTCAGCATTTAGGAAGGAGCCGGTATGTTCGAGATTTTGGGAAAGACGAATATCGATTTCATGGGAAAGCGCACCATCGCGTTTGCGCTATCCGGCATCCTGGCGTTTCTGGGCATCATCGCCGTGCTGCAGATCGCGCGTGGCGCGGCCAATCTCGGAATCGATTTTGCGGGCGGGACGGCCGTGCAGCTGAAATTCGACCAGTCGATCAGAATCGACGAAGCCCGTCGCGCGCTGGAAAACAATGGTTTGGGATCGGCCGAGTTGCAGGAGTTCACGCAGGACAACAAGTTGCTCATCCGCGTCAAAGCCTCGACGACCATCGAAGAAAAGGTGGCGGAACGGGTCATGGCCGTGTTCAGCAAGGAGTTCCCCGGCAACAAGTTCGTCGTGGATTCCAGTATGGAGATCGGCCCCACGATTGGAAAAAAGCTTCAAGAAGATGCCATGATCGCCGTGTTGATCTCGTTCGTCGGCATCGTCCTCTACATTGCAGTCCGGTTTGAGTTGCGATTCGGAGTGGCGGCTGCGCTGGCGACGTTCCATGATGTGCTCGCGGTGTTAGGCGTGTTTTATATTTTGGATAAAGAGATCACTCTGCTGGTCGTCACGGCCTTGTTGACGCTGGCCGGGTATTCGTTGACGGATACGGTGGTGGTCTTCGATCGGATTCGCGAGAATCTTCGCACGCGCCGGCGTGAGGACGAGGAAACCATCATCAATCAGGCCATCAATCAAGTCCTGAGTCGCACCATCGTCACCAGCTTGACCGTGGTCATCGTGCTCATTCCGCTGGTGCTGGCCGGCGCCGAGGTGTTGCACGATTTCTCGCTGGCCTTGCTCGGGGGTGTCATATTCGGCACCTATTCGTCCGTTTTTGTGGCAAGCCCGCTGCTGCTGCTGTGGCCCGGCGGCGCCGGGGGCCTGCTGAAGCGTCGCTAGGCCTGGGCTCCTCCGAGCCGGGCCTGGTGCCCCACCTCCTGTTGCGACAGGGCCATTAGTCGGGGTATCCGCACGCATGCTGTTCTGGAGCCGGTCACACAGCCTCCAGCGGAAAATCATCACCGCCATTGTGATGGTCGGTCTCCTGCCGTTAGGCCTTTCTCTGCTTCTGACCTATCTCGAAGAGCGCCGGGCCTTGCGTGAAACCATCGGGGCCAACTTCAAAGAAGTGGCGGTCGAGGCCGCTCGGCGCATCGAAATGCAGGTCACGCGCGGCATCAATGAAGCGCAGCAGCTCGCCGCCACGCCGTTTCTCCGCACCTCGGTCACCGAGTCCAACCGTACCTATCTGGATAAGGACGAAAAGACCGTCCAGTCGATGATCAAAGCTTGGCAGCAACGGTGGCGGCAGCGGGACAAGCAAAGCGAGTTTCCACTGTTTATCAACCGCATCGTCACCAATTACCTGATCCGATGGCACGATATCCGGAAAGCCGATTATGTGGGTATCTTCGTAACCGACAACCGCGGCGCGCTCGTGGTCAGTTCTATTCCACAAGTCGAGTACTACTACGGCAAGACGGCCTGGTGGCAAGCGTTCATGAAACGCGGGATGGGAAAAGTCTTTGTCAGCGACATCTTCTTCGACCCCGCCTTCGGCACACATGTCGTCAATGTGTCGGCGCCGATTATCGATGATGAGCAGCATACGGCGATCGGCGCGGTCACGGTGCTTCTGCGGCGGGATACCCTCTTTCACTCCGTGTCTGAGGCCACGGTGGGCCAGACAGGCCATGCCATGTTGTTTAGTTCCGACGGCGCGCCGATCATCTGTCCGATCCTCTCGCCCGAAGAACATGTGGTCAAGCCCGAGTTGATCGCCGCGATCAATGCGAGCGCGGCGGGCTGGACGACTGCGGAGAATGACTCGCATGGCGGGGAACATTCGATTGTCGGCTTCGCTCCGGTTCGTCTCGGGGCCGATCTCACACCGGAAAGTCTGGGCGGCAAACGCTGGGTGACGTTTGTGCGGCAGGACCCTGCTGAATCCTACGCGCCGCTCTCGCGGCTCGTGGTGCAGGTGACCGTCTACGGGCTCGGAGTCTTTGCCGTGTTGTTACTCACCGGCCTGACCGTTGCTCGTCGCATCGCACGCCCCATCGGCCTGTTGCATGAGGGCGTGCAAAAAATCGGGAGCGGCCGACTGGATCAGCAATTGGACCTCAAGACCGGCGATGAAATCGAGCAACTCGCCGAGGCGTTCAACAACATGGCGGCGAATCTGCGCATGTCCTTCGAGCAGATCGAACAGCGCATGGAGGATGTTCGACGGCTGGAGGCCCGCTATCGCGATCTCATCGAGCACTCGCCGGAGATGATTTATCAGCTGAACAAAGCCGGCCAGTTCGTGCATGTGAATAAGACCGGGTTGGACAAGCTGGGGTATACGCTGGAAGAAATGCTTCAGATGCATCTCTGGGATCTGGTTCCCAAAGGGCGCGAAGCCGAGGTGTTGGCCTATCTGGAGCGCCTGGTCTCCCAGGGCCGCAGTACGATCGAGACGGTATTTGTGGCGGGAGACGGGCGTCCGATCGATGTGGAAATTCATTCAACGGCATTGTTCGAGAGCGGCGGCGGGCTGGTCCATTCCCGCGCTTTCGTCCGGGACGTCACGGAACGGCGTCTGCTGGAAGAGCAAATTCACCGTTACACCACGCGGCTCGAACAGGCCGTCAATGAGCGGACCCAACAGCTGGTAGCCTCGCAGGAGCGGTACAAAGCGCTGTTCGACCTGGTGGCCGATTCGGTTTTTATGGTAGGCGAAGACGGTGTGATCGTGGCGGTCAACAAGCGTGAAGAGCAGGCGCTGGGGTATTCGGAGCAACAGGTGGTGGGGCACAGCATTCTCGAGGTGATCCTGCCGGCCCATCACGAAGACATGCGCTCGCTGCTGGCGAAGATCCACTCCGGCGAGCGTCAGGTGCCGACGCAGGAAATTACGGTACGCGATGCCGGCGGCAAGGAAACGCCGGTGGAGATGGATGTGATTCTGGTGCGGGGCAGCGATCACACGTGGGTGATGGTGCAGCTGCGCGACATCACCGATCGAAAGCGGCTCGAGCGGCAGATGCATACCTACCAGCAGGAGCTGGAAGCGAAAGTCAGCGAACGGACTCGCGAAATCGAGGAGACGAAGCAGTATCTGGAGAACTTGCTCGAGAATGCCAATGACGTCATTTATACACTCGACAGCGAGCAGTGTTTTACCTACGTCAACAGCAAAGTGCTCGCGTGGGGCTATGCGAAGGAAGATCTGCTGGGTCGGCCCTATCTGGGACTGTTGTCAAAGCGGCATCGGGGGCGCCGGTTGAAATCGACCCTGGATATCGGTGTGAAGCAGGTCTACGAGGTGGAGGTCTTGACGAAATCCGGGGAGCCTCGTTCCGTGATGGTGAGTGTGTCCCCGCTGCATGGGGCGGACGGGGACATCCTGGGTGTGCTGGGTATCGCCCGTGACATGACCGACACGAAGAAGCTGGAGCAGCAAATCAGAAATTCTGAGAAGTTGGCGTCAGTGGGCAAGCTGGCCGCAGGGGTGGCCCATGAGATCAACAACCCTTTGGGTGGTATCCTCAACTGTCTCTACAACATGCGTAAGGGCGCACTCTCACCGTCGCGGCAGGAGGAATATCTCGCGTCGATGGAAGACGGATTGCGTCGGGTCCAGCGCATCGTCCGGCAGCTGCTCGACTTTTCCCAGCAGCATAATCCGGAGCTGGCGCTGGCGGATATCAACCAGGTAGTCAATCGTGTGTTGCTGCTGACCGACCACCTGTTCGTTCCCCATGGCGTGCGGCTGGAGACGGACTTAGCCGCCGACTTGCCTGAACTCATGATCGACCGGCATATGATGGAACAGGTCTTGATGAATCTCGTTTTGAATGCCATTCAAGCCATGCGAAACGGAGGCGTGCTGACCATCCGCACAACAGTGAAAGAGGCCGAGTGCCTGGTCTGCGTGCAGGATTCGGGCTGTGGCATTTCCTCGTCCGTTCTGCCGCGGATCTTCGATCCGTTCTTCACGACAAAGAACGAGGGTGAGGGAACCGGGCTCGGGCTCTCGGTGAGTTTAGGTATCGTCGAACGGCACGGGGGGCGGATTGTCGTGGAAAGTGAAGTCGGAAAGGGCACCACATTTACCGTGTCGATCCCGCTTTTGACCGAACGCTATGCCATTGGGAGGTTTTCGTGAAGGGGCTCAAAGTATTCATTGTCGATGATGAACCATTGATGCGGCTCTCGATGCTGGACGCCTTGGAAGGTGTCGGGTGCGAGGTCCTGGCGGCGGCGACCGGCACGGAAGGGCTGGCTGTCCTCGGCACGCGTCAGTTTGACATCGTCATTACCGATTTGCGTCTTCCCGGTGCCGATGGCTTGACGATCCTGAAGGCCTGCAAAGAACGGAGTCCGACGACCGAAGTCATTTTGATCACGGCTCATGGTTCGGTGGATACGGCGGTGGGGGCCATCAAGCTGGGGGCCTACGACTACATTACGAAACCGTTTCAGATGGACGAACTGCTGCTGATCGTCGAGCGCGTCGGGAAGATTCTCGGGCTGCGGCGGGAAAATCTTGAGTTGAAGGAGGTCTTGGAGGATCGCTTCAGTTTCGGCGGCATTCACGGTCGCAATCATCAGATGCGGGCGCTGCTGGAGAAGATCAAGCTCATCGCCGCCAACGATTCGCCGGTGTCCCTGGTCGGTGAGCGGGGGACCGGCAAGGAATTGGTCGCGCACACGATCCATTTGAACAGCCCACGACGGGATCAGCCCTTAATCAAGATGTGTTGTGCCGGCTTTCCCGACCATCTGCTGGAGGCTGAACTCTTCGGCCACGAAAAAGGCGCCTTGGCCGGCGCGTCGCGCCAACGACGAGGGCGCTTGGAACTTGCTCATAAGGGCACGTTATTCCTGGACGATGTGGACGCGCTTGCGCCCGCGCTGCAAACGAAATTGTGGAAGGCAGTGCAGGCGCGAACGTTTGAACGTGTCGGAGGGCGTGAATCTGTTGAGCTGGATGTGCGGATTATTTGCGCGTCGCGACAGGATTTGAAAGAGGCGGTGAGAGAGGGACGCTTCCGCCAGGATCTCGCCGACCAGCTTGCTGCCGTTCAGGTGGATGTGCCGCCGCTGCGCGAGCGACGGGAGGATATCTTGGTCATTGCCGAACATGTCCTGGAATTGAACTCCGGCGCGCTCAATAAATCCCCCAAGGGATTTTCTCAACCGAGCCGCGAATTGCTCCTGCATTACTCCTTTCCAGGCAATGTCGAGGAACTGGGACAGATGGTGGCGCGTGCCGTCGCCTTGGGACGCAACGGGGAGCCGGTGCAGCCCTGGGACCTTTGCGGGTTCCAGACCTGTCCCTATCTTGGAGGGTCGCCGCAATCGGCTTGTGGGTTTTGCACGGAGGGTCTGTCGGCAAAGGCTGAAGGGTCTGATGTTCCTCTCGCCGCGACATTGGCCAGTGCGCGAGAAACATTCGAAAAGGACTACATCGAAGCCGTTTTGAAGCAGGTGGACGGCAGCCGGACGACCGCGGCGACTCTGTTGGGATTATCCAGGAAAGCGTTGTGGGACAAGTGCAAACGCTACGGCATCTCCTCCGCCAAGGGGCAGGCGGAGGAGAAAGACGAGTAATTATTCTGCCGGTTCCTGACCGCCTTCCCACAACTTCACGGTGCGATCCCAGGACGCGCTCGCGAGGCGTAAGCCATCCGGGGAGAGTGCGACTCCGCGCACGGGGCCGGTGTGGGTTTTGTCGGTACGGAAGTTCCGGCCGGTCGCAATGTCCCAGAAGCGGATGGTGCTGTCGTCGCCGGAGCTGATCAGTACTTTTCCGTCCGGCGACACGGTCAGGGATCGTACCCAGCCATTGTGTCCGCGCAAGACGCGAAGTTCATTCATGGTCGGCATTTCAAAGAAGCGGATGGTGTTGTCGCGGCTGCCGGTAATCAGGAGCTTGGCATCGGGAGTGAAAGTCATCGCTCCGATCCAGAACTCCATGGGTTTTTGAAATCCGCCGTCGTCTTCGATGAAAAAACCGCGGGTCTCCGTCGAATCTTCAGCCGTTTCCTCCCAGTGCCCGTTATGAAGGATCTTTTCTTCACCGCTCGGCAGCACTTCCCAGATTCGAATTTTCCCGATATCGGACCCGCTGGCGAGATGCACGCCGTCCGGTGAGAAGGCCACACAGACCGACCAATGGTGATCGTACTGATCTTTGCCGAGCAAGGTCATGAGGTCGGTTCCGGTCGTGACTTCCCAGATCTTGATGTCTTTATTGTGGCTGCCGCGGGCCAGCATGAGGCCGTCGGGGGAGAGCGATAAGCTGCACACATTGTGGTCGTAGCGGGTAAACAGGAGCTTGGTCGGCTCGCCGGTTTTGGGGTTCCAGAGGCGAATCGTCCGATCCTCGCTGCCTGACGCAAGTGTGCGGCCGTCCGGGGTAAAGACCAGGGCGCGAATGTCGGCCGTGTGGCCTCGCAATGAGCGGAGAAGGCGTCCTGTCTCAATGTCCCAGATGCGGACATATCGGTCCACGCCGCCACTAACGATCGTCTCCCCGTCCGGGGCATAGGCCACGGTCCACACGCCATGCGAATGACCTCGGAACGTTTTGATTTCCCGGAACCCGGCCTTCCAATATTCTAAATGGTCGATCGCGGGGGCCTGGGCATTTTCGCCTTGGGTCGGCACCGGCGGCGCGGATGAAACGGTGGGGGGCGTGGTGGTTGAGTTGCTCATAAAAGTCTTGCCTCGTCCCTGCTGTGAGCGGGGGCCGTCGGCCCCGGCTTGCCCTCCGCGGTTTGCAAAAAACGCCGAGGGGTTTGTATAATCGGCGGTCGTTTCGAGGATCGTAAGAGAAGGACCGGGAGCAAGTCAAGCGCAGCTCGCCCAGGTGTGATCCCGTTCACTGTAACCGAAGATGTGAGGTGTTATGACTACCGGAGTAGAAGTTTCCAAGCCGTCGATGGAAATCCGATTTCAGCCGGCCTTACTGCAGGAAGTCATCGATTCCTTCATTGAGAAAACGGAGCGGGAAGGGGACCCGACTTACTATAAGGAATTTCACGAACTGGCCGATCCGATCTATGAGAAATTTACACTGGACGATCGGGAGGCGGAGTTCAAGAAACTCTACCAGTACTTGTTCGGGATCTGGGGCTTTTCCGATATCATCCGCGACGCCTTCAATGAGTTTCCCGATCTCAAGGCTCGAGTCGGCGTCGTCTTAGTCAAGGGCGTGCTCAAGGAAGACCAGGAAGGCGTTGACGTACTTCGCAAGTGGGGATCCGTCGAGCACGATCTGGCCAAGCAGTTCGAGGAAAAGGGCCTGAAGGGTGTCGGGATTAAGCTGATTCCACGCCGCTTTTATGACCCTGCCTTGACCCGCTATTGCCGTCATGAACTGATGCATATCAACGATATGCTCGATCCGGCCTTCGGGTACGACCCCGACACCAGGGTCGGACAAAATCCCGGCGAAGAAACCCTCATTCTGCACCGCTACCGTATCCTCTGGAATATCAGTGTCGATAGTCGACTCATTGCGGCCGGCAAAGAGCCGATGCTTCAAAAGGAAGATCGGTTCAAGGAGTTCCGGTCCTGGTATCGCAAAATTCCACCCGCGCAATTGAAATCCGTGTTCGAAGGGTTGTGGCAGACGAGCTACTTCACCCATTCGGAATTGGTGGAGATGGCCACGGATACTCTTCGTATTCTGGATCGCGCCGTGGATGTCGAAGGGGGAGAAATTCCGGAGACCCAGAACAAGGTCATGCTGATGCCGGGGTTCCCCTGTCCCTTGTGCCGGTTCCCGACGTATACCTGGGTGGAGGACATGGAGACGAAGTTGGAACCCTACATTCTGGATTTCATCCGCGAAAATCACCCGGGTTGGGACGTTGAATATGGTGCCTGTGATCGTTGCGTAGAAGTCTATAAGCTGCGCGCCGACGGCGTGATGTAGTCGGGGAGCAACGTGGCCGGTGATCCTCAATACGGGCGTCGGGATTTTCTGAAAGATTCCGTGGTCTCGGTGGCCAAGGCGGCACGGGAATTTGCGATCCATAAGGACGCTCCCCGGGAACAGCCGGCGGCTCCTCTGCGAATGGATTGGTTGCGGCCGCCGGGGGCTGCCGATGAAGCGACGTTTCTCGAACGTTGCACGCGCTGTGGTGATTGCATCAAGGTCTGCCCGCCGGGGGCGATCGTCAGTGATCTCTCGAACGGCACTCCGGTGATCTTCGCCAATCAAGTCGCCTGCGAGCTCTGCGAGGATTTTCCCTGCATCGCCGCTTGTGCAACCGATGCGCTTCTACCGGTGGCCGATAGCCTTGATGTGCGAATGGGCATGGCAACCGTGTCCCATCGTGTGTGTACGGCGGGCCAGGGGTGTCACGCCTGCGTATCGAAGTGCCCTGTCGAGGCGTTGTCCATGGATTTTCATGCGCTCCGTCTCGTTGTAGAGCAGGCACGTTGTGTCGGGTGCGGTATGTGCGAGCAGATTTGCAAGACCGTCAATGATCGCATTGCAGTCAAGGTCGTTCCGTCGAGAAATCTTTCTGCGGGCAGCATCAGCTACTGAATCAATCGTGTGCGAGAGCCATCGAAACGTCAGAGCAGCATGCCAATTCATGAAACATCTGCACGGAGGCGGCGGCAAAAGGGAGAGAGTTCATGCTTGACATCCCTCCCTCCTTTACCTATCATACGCCTCCTGTGCCGCAGGACTCAGATGTTGCGTAGTGTGCGAAAAAAATGCGCAACATGTTGAGGTGAGGAGCAAGATTACGTATGACATCGAAACAAGTCGTGCAGCCCACCTCCCCGTCCTCCACCGCAATTGCTTCCCCCAAGGCAGTGCCGATCAAGGATTCGCCTGCCGTCGAACGAGCGCTCAATCGTAGCAAGATATACCTTCTGTTCTCCTGGAGTTTGTTGTATCCGGAGGACGAAGAATTTTTGGATTACCTGCAGTGCGGCGAGTTCGTCGAAGACGGTCGCGCGGCATTGGACGGGTTGCGTGTTGCTTTAGATGGTATCGGCGGTGATCGGGCTGTGCAAAAGATCGCCTTGATGAAGAAGCAATTCGACCAGATCGAAAAATTGGTTTCCGCGGAGTGTGTGAACTGGCAGATCGGCGATCTGCAAACGGAGCATCGGCGGGTCTTTACCAATGTGATCACCTTGGACTGCCCGCCCTACGAAACACTCTTCGGGAACGATCACGTTTTTGCGCAGTCGCACGTGATGGGCGACATTGCGGGATTCTACAAGGCGTTCGGCGTCGAGCTTTCAAAGGACGTGCACGAACGGCTCGATCACCTCAGTGTCGAGCTCGAATTCATGCATTTCCTGACCTATAAGGAATCGTACTCGCGCTGCCACGATGGTATCGATAAGACGGAGATCGTGGTCGATGCGCAAAAGAAGTTCGTCAAGAATCACATCGGCCGATGGGTGCCCTTATTCTGCCGGATGTTGGCGAAAAAATCGGACGCCGGGTTGTTCAAGCTCATTGCCGACTGTATGTCGGAATGGATGGATTTTGAGGTCGCCTTCCTCGGAGTGACCGTGCAGCCGTATTCCGAGGCGGACTACAGACCAGCTACCTTCAATGCTCCGGAAGGTCAAACCTACGAGTGCGGGGCGCAAGACAAGGGGAATGAGCTCAGTATGTTGCTGAGCGAAGTCGGCGCCGAGTCCTTCATGGACCAGCGGACAAAAGAGAAGGACGGCGAGAAGAGTGAGGGCCCAGTCGGGACTGCGTAGGAGTTCTCGGTTTTCGGGCGGTGCAGCATTCGGTTTTCGGTAGACGTTATACGTTCCCAGTTCTTTTTCTTATTAATCTTTCAGAGGAGGGCATACGCAATGAGACTGGTGCAGACACGCAACAAGCGTTTGGTGTTTGGCATTCTGTTCTCTGCGCTGATCGTCGGCATTATGTTGACGATCGGGCAGGTGCCTCTCGCGGTCAGCCAACCGGTGACCATTCCCGTGAAGGCGATCAAGGGGGCAATCCCGATGGACGGTGCAAACCCCATCTGGGAAGGAGTGCCAGGAGTCATCATTCCATTGAGCGGGCAGACCATCACGACCCCGATGCATCCGAATATTTCGGTGAAGTCGGTGTTCGTGAAGGCGGTCAGCAATGGGAAGGATTTGGGATTGCGCCTTGATTGGAGCGATCAGACCAAGAACGACACGGCGATTGGGCCGCAGGATTTCCGTGACCAAGTCGCCATCATGTTCCCGGTCAATACTGCTGGCGCGCCGCCATTTCAATGCATGGGCCAGTCCGGTGGGACGGTCAATATCTGGCGTTGGAATGCGGAGTGGCAGAAGGATCTCGGCAAGGATAGCGCCGGAATCTGGGACGTTGACGACCAGTATCCCGGCATTTTCTGGGACTACTATTTCGAAGAGCCGGCCGGTGGAGTCACCTATCCGGATCGTATCGGTCGGAGCCTCGGGCCATTCAACTCCGGTATCTGGTCCGGTAACATCATGTCCGACCCGACGCTGCGCGTCAGCTCCGTTGAGGATCTGAATGCCAATGGATTCAGCACCTTGACCACCCAAGCCCATCAAGATGTGATCGGCAATGGCGTGTGGGAGCCGTCAGGATCCCTCAAGGGCGGTGGATACACCGGCCCGACCTGGCGTGTAGTCGTGAAGCGTCCCTTGGAGACCGGCGATGCGAACGACACCCAGTTCAAGGCAGGAGCCTCTGTGCCTATCGCGTTTGCGGTGTGGGACGGCTCCAACATTGAACGGAACGGCATGAAGTCTCTCTCCACCTGGTTCACGCTGAAGTTGCCGTGAGCCAAGCGGTCTGAAGAAGCCGATCCTGCCCCAGTGTCGGGCGGGAATGTGTCGGAGATGTGAAGCAGAGGGCCCCGAGTTCTTGTCAGAAATGGCAAGGTCACTCGGGGCCCTCCTGCTTTTTCTGGGAGACGCGCGATGCGGCTTCGCGACGAGCGGAATTTCTTGCGCCGTGGAGGCGGAGGGTTGCTTTCGGAGCGGAGCGGAGTGTATAAACCGATACGGTATCACTCGTCTGAAAACACTGATTTTCCTGCTTAATATAAAGATAATTTTATGAAGGTTTCTCTTCTGTTTCCACCGACGTGGCACCCTTCGCAACCCTACCTGAGCCTTCCCTCTCTCACTGGTTTTCTCAGCCAGGCGGGAGTAACCAATGTCTCGCAACGCGATCTGGGCATTGAGTTGCTCGACAAAGTTCTTACTCAGTCGTTCGCTCACGGCCTCTATCAACAGTTGGTCGAGAAACAACGGAGTCTTGAGCGAGAGCGCACAGGGGAGACTGGTCCCGGGAGTGCGGAGCAGCTGGCGCGGGTCATCGAGTCGCTGGATCGATTTCCCTATTTGTTTGAGCGCATCGAACTGGCCAAGGAGACATTGCGTGGTGAAGGCTTCTATGACATCGAAGCCTATCGCAACAGCTTGTTTCTGATTGATAAGTGGCTTGAGGTACTCTCGTCGCTCTATTTCCCGACCAGGATGACGGTGGTTGACAATCAATTCGGTGATTATTCCCTGTACTCCTCGAAAGATCTGATCAAGGCCATCCGCGACGAAGCACAAAATCCCTATCTCAGTCTCTTCCGTGAACACGTATTGCCATCGATATTGACAGATCGTCCGGATTTGGTCGGCGTGTCAATCACGGCCACCTCGCAAATCATTCCCGGCCTCACGCTCTGCCGACTGATCAAAGAACAGGCGCCGGAACTGCATGTGACTGTCGGTGGCAGTATTTTTACACGCCTGGTGGATAATCTTCGCCGTTGTCCCTGGCTGTTCGACCTCGTCGATGATTTCGTGGTGTTCGAAGGCGAGACCGCCTTGCTTGAGCTCGTGAGCCAGATGGACGGGAAGCGCGATTTCAGCAAAGTGCCCAACCTGATTTATCGCCAGAACGGCAAGATCACGGTCAACCAACCCTTTTACTCCGAAAACATCAACCAGCTCACTGCGCCCAATTACGACGGGTTTCCGCTCGATCTCTATCTTTCTCCGGAACCGGTCCTGCCCGTGCAGTTTTCTCGAGGCTGTTACTATAAAGACTGCGCGTTTTGCGCGCTGACGCTGGATCACCAGAATTTCCGTCAGCGCGATCCGGGCAAAACGGTGGACGATTTGGTGTGGCTGAAGGAACGGTATGGCGCGCAATCGTTTTTCTTTACCGACGAATGTTTTGCCCTCTCGCCCACGAAGCGTCTCTGCCAGCAGATGATCGACCGTCAAATTAATGTGAAGTGGACCTGCGAGTTGCGGTTTGAAAAAAATCTCTCGCGCGAGTTGCTCGCGCAGATGCGCGACGCGGGCTGCTTGAAAATCGTCTTCGGCTTGGAGTCGTTCAATCAGCGGGTCATGGATTTCATGAAAAAGGGGATCAAGCAGGAATCCGTGCGCCGCATTGTAGATGACTGTGTTGATCTCGGCATCGCGGTGCACTGCTATGTGATCGTCGGTTTCCCCACGGAAAAGGAAGAAGAAGCGCTGGAAACGATGAACTTCGTGGTGGGTAATACGAAGCTCCACGAATCGTACGGGTTCTCGTGCCAGCCCTGCCTGTTTGATCTGGAAAAAGAAGCGCCGATCATGAATGATCCGGGGAGTTACGGCATCCGTCGGATTATGCGGCCGGCCACCGAAGATTTGAGTCTCGGCTTTTTTTACGAAGTGCAGGAGGGAATGACGCCGGCTCAAGCCGAGCAGCTTTATCAGCAGGTGTACGAGAAGATCAGCGAAGTCGTCTGCGAGCTGCCGTTTAATTATTCCATGGCCGACGGGCTGCTGTATATCGCTCGGGCAAAGGCGCAAGCGGTACAAGTACCACAACCTGCCGTGTCTTAGGATCGAAGGCAGACGGGGTAGGTGTGCCTTATACGGTGCGGTTAATAGGTGTTAACGGTTGCCAGGGGGGCTGAGATGTCTGCTGTAGCCGCCGCCGTCGAACGGCCAACTGGGCGGGTTGACGATCAAGGATTGTTGTTCGAATACACCATCAAGCTGGTGTTGTTCGTCGCATTCTTCGAGCTCGTTCTGTATCGCTTGGTCTCGCGTCTGGGCATGCATATCAGCAAGATTGCCGCGCAGCACGAATGGATTGGAACGGTCTTCCAGTTGCTGACGTCGGTCGGATTTGCGCTCCTCAATGTCGTCGCGATTTTTGTCTTCCTCGCGCTGGTGGTGTTGCTGATCAACCGCGCGCGCTCCAGAGGAATCACGGGACTGAATGCCGTGACCATTCCGAGTGTGGCGCTGCTGTTACTGTTGACGGCGGCCTTTCTCATCGTCCAGCCGGCTATGCTCGGCTCCATCGCCTACAATGTCGTCACCATTATCGCGCTCACCGCCCTGATGCTGGAGTATCTCTCGCAGCAGCAGGAATGGCCTAAACGCGTCATGGGGACGGTGTATTATTTCGGCATTTCCGGTTGGCTGTACTACCAAATCTTCTCGACGACATACGGATGGATGGGGGTCGTTGCAGCGCCGCCGTTCGTCTATGAAGCCAATCGGATCGGCGAAGCGCTGATGGTGCTGGCCAGCATTCTGGTGTTTTGGGCGTACGGGCGCGGGGTGTCGTTTCGCACCAGGAATAAACAGCAGCGACGGCGCGCGATCTGGTTCGGAGCCGTGTCGGCGGTGGTATTTTTCGGCCTGTTGTTTATGGATTATTTCCTGGGCCTGTACAATCCGGCTCTCGCCCATTCCATCCGGAAAGCCGGCGAAGGCATCAGCTGGATCTTTCAGATGGGCATGGGCTATACCTTCTATCTGCCCTTTGCTTTTTATGTCGCCGGTTTGCTGTGCTGGTCCTATACGGTCATTCGACTGGTGACCATGGGACGTCTTGCAGGATACGGCTTGGCGCTGATGTTTATCGCAGGCTATGCGTTGCTGTTTTCCAGTTTGACCTTGATGGTCATTCTTGGTGTCATGTTGTTAACGCTCGACCGCCCGAAGGGAGCGGTCACGGAACAGGCGACCGTCAGCAGGCCGCCGCTGGTCGGCACCCAGGAGTCTCTCGTTGGCGGACAAATTTAATCAATGACTCACCCAGATTAGGACGTGGTTATGGACGAACAGACACAGACCGGCGGGGCGGAACAGGGAAGCGCGGCGGTAGATCCCGGCGATCAGCCGCTACATCCCGATGAAGAAATTGCCGAGATCGAAAAGTTGCTCAACACCGAGCCGGATGATTTTCAGGCACGGTGCCGGTTGGGCGAACTCTACTTCAGTAAAGGGCGATTAGACGACGCGTTAACCGAAGTGAAGAAGGCGATCGAGATGGCCGAAGGGCTCAGGACGGAAATGAATCGCTCGCTGGCGATGTACTACTCGAACCTGGGGACCATCTACGCCACGAAGGGCATGATCGATGAGGCAGAGGCAGAGTTCAAACGCGCGCTCGATGTGCATGCCTACGATGTCCTGGCGCTCTTTAATCTCGGCCGTGTGCAGGCAGACAAGCGAAAGTACATGGAGTCGAAGAATTACTACGAACGCCTGGTGGAGATCACGCCGGATGATCCGATGGCATGGTACAATCTGGCCGGCGTTTACGTCGAGCTCGATAACCCCCAGGTGTCCGACTACAACACCATGGACATGGCGATCCAGTGTTATCTGCGTGTCCTCGAGCTGGACCCGAAGCACTTGGAAGCGAGTTTCAAATTGATGGAGATCGCCCTCAATCACCGCAAGACGGACTTGGCGATTAAGGTGATGGAGAGCGCCGTGGAACATAGTCCGGACGAGCCGCTCGCCTATTACAATTTGATCAGCGTGTACGATAAGTGCAAAATGTTCGAGCAGGCCGAGCAGGCTCGCCAGCGCCTGAAGGAACGGTTCGCGAAGAAGGCTAAAGAGGGATCTGCATCCTGAACATGTGAGCAAAGGAGACACACCATGTTTGGCAGCCTTGGTTTTACAGAATTGATCCTGATCCTGTTTATTGTGCTGATCATCTTTGGGGCAGGGAAGTTGCCGCAGCTTGGTGAGGGAATCGGCAAGGCCATCAAGGGCTTCAAGAAATCCGTTCACGAAGCGGATGCCATCGAAGCCGAAGCTCAGGCGCAGGCGCAGCAACAGGCGGAACCAGCGCAGGCCCAGGCGATCGCGGCTCAACCGGCGGCTCCGATGCCCACGCCCGTGGTAGAACAGCCAGTCGCTGCAGCGCCTCCTGCCGCGCGCGCACAAGCGTAATCCTTGACAATACGTGCCCAGCATAGAACGGACGCATAACGGTATGGAAACAGATGTTCAGTTAGCTGTCGGCTACATCGAAACCTTTGCCGGTAACGGCAAGGCCAGGAGCACGGGGGACGGCAAGCGTGCGGTGAAGGCCGGCATTCCTCTTCCACATCACGTCGCGTTGGATCGGGAAGAAAAGTGGCTGTATTTCGCCGAGTCGGGATCTGATCGCGTTCGTCGCGTCAACTTGGTGGAAGGCACCGTTCATAATTTCGCCGGTATCGGCGAGACCTGCTACAGCGGAGACGAAGGCCTCTGCGGGGAAGCCGGGTTGTACCTGCCCCTCGATGTGGCCTGCGATTCCAAGAACGATCTGTATGTGTGCGATTCAGGCAGCAACCGGATTCGCAAGATTGATCGTGAGACCGGAATCATTACCACCGTCGTGGGCACGGGGGAGCATGGTTTCAATGGGGACGGGCCGGCGCTGGAGGTGAATCTCACGTGGCCTGCCGCCATCGCCTTCGATGCGGATGATGTCATGTATATCGCCGATACGCAGGCACACCGGATTCGCCGCTTCGATCCGCGCACCGGCCGCGTCGAAACCATTGCAGGTAGCTGGACTGCCGAAGACGAAGCGAGGGAGCAGCCACTCGTCGCGCGTAACTTGGTGGTGTTGTCCGGAGATGCGATCGGAATCGATTTCAGCGACGATAACGGCTGGCTCATGCCTGTCTGTTCGGACGGGCTCGATCTCTCGATGTATCTGGATGATGGTCGGCCCGCCCTAGAGGCGCGTCTCTATGATATCGTCGGAATCGCCGTCGATAACGCCGGCGATGTGCATGTCGTGGATAAGGGCAGCAATCGCGTACGCAAAATCGATCGCCAGACCGGACTGATCTCGACGCTCGCCGGACTGTGCCGCTACGGGTACGATGGAGATGGAAAACCGGCGGCCAAATCGATGTTGCATGCACCCGAAGCCATTGTCTTCGACCAGCACAACCACGCGTACATCTCTGACACGGGCAACCACCGCGTCCGCAAGGTCGAAGCGGGGACGGGGATTATCAGCACGGTGGCCGGCAACGGCGACAGCGGCTACGACGACAAAAATATGGGGGGCTGCGGCGCCGCTCGGTTTGTCGCGAAAGACGCAGCCGGCGCGCTCAAGCATGGGGACGGTCTGCTGGCGACTGAGGCGGTGGTAAATTCTCCCGTTGGATTGACGCTCGATTCCCAAGGATATCTGTATATCTGCGAGCGGGGTGAAAATAAGATTCGTCGCGCCAAGTTGTGGTAACGCTTGGAGGACGGAGCCAAGGCTCCCGCACGGGGAACCGGTGCGGGCGTTCTCACGACTAAGGCCACGCGCCGGGACATGAGGCGAATGACGTCGGTCCACACATCCCGCACCAGGTTAGTGATTCTTCTTTCCGTTTTGCTGGTACTCGCCCTCATTCTGGGGGGGCTCGGAATTCCCATCGTCAGCTCCGAAGGCATGATCATCCGTGCGCAGGCTCTCTCGGGCGATGTCCCCGGGGCACCTGAAGATCCGGCATGGCAGAAAATCGCGCCGATGACGTTGCCGTTAAGCGGCCAGATTATTACCCGCCCGGTGTGGCCTGAACCGACGGCCCATGCGCTGACGGTACGCGCCGTGCACAACGGCACTGATATCGCCTTCCTGCTGGAATGGCAGGACAATACGAAAAACGACCGCTTGACGCCCGGCACCTTCCGAGATGGTGTAGCCTTAGGGCTTCCGCTCGGTGATGCGCCCGCGTTTTTTTGCATGGGACAATTGGACCATTACATCAACATCTGGCACTGGAAAGCCGATTGGCAGAGCGACATCGACCGGCGGGCAGCCAGAACGACTGAAAAAGATAAGAGCGGAGGGAATGAGCCTCGGCGGTTCGAAGTGATCCCGCGACGGGCCTCTTCCGTGGAGGATTTGATCGGCGGTGGTTTCAGTACCTTGACCACGAAAGAAAAGCAGGGGCGAGTTCAGGGAAAGGCCACCTGGAAGGATGGCACCTGGCGCGTCGTGATGCGCCGTCCTTTGTCGAGTGAAGAGCAGGAGAATGAAGCGAAGTTGATCCCCGGACGCATTCAGGCGGTGTCGTTCGCCGTGTGGAATGGTGAAAATAAGGAACGGAACGGGCAAAAGGCGATTGCCCCGTGGTTTCAGCTGGCCTTGGATCCGGTCACAAAGACATAACGGTTCCTGGTAGGATGATGTCATAGCCGGACGTATTGGTGCGCGGTGGTTGCGAGAGCGAGAGGTCATCTTTGGAGGACAAGTTTCGGATCCATGGCGTGAGTCACAATAGAGCCCTTTCCTTTGGAAGGGCTCTTTGTGTGTATGGAGCCGGCGTGCTCCTTGCCGTCACCGCCTGGCAGAGCCCGGCTGCGGCAGGCCCGGGCAGTAATGGGGAGATGACGGTAGAGGAGGCGATCCAGCTCGGAGAAGAATTCGGTATCGCGGTCGGTGAAGTTGATGAGGAGGTACAAAAGGAACTCAAACTTCAGCGGCCGGAAGGCGTCGCGGTCTTCGAAGTCATCGGGAACTCCCGTGCTGACTATGCGGGAATCAAGGTCCGGTCCGTGATCAAGGAAATTGATAAGAAGGAAGTGCGCAACCTGATTGATTTCGGGAAGGCCGTCAAGGTGGCGATGAGGGAATGCAATTTTACCGTCGGGACCTATGAGCCGGCGGATCCAGGCGATCCGGTCGGATGGGGTGTGAACTTTCATTTCGTCGGATGCAAGCGGGATTAAGAGAGTGAGCGACACGTGAAAGGAACCGGACGATCCCTCCAGAAAATCGCGTTGAGCGGGCTGTTGGTCGTGTTTACCCTGCTCACGGTTACCTTCCATGAGCGGGCTATTGCGCAGAAGGCGGACGGCCAGGCGCCTGCCGATTGGGTCGCGGAGATTGAAAAAGTCTTTATCCGTTCTGAAGACTGCAAGCAGTGCCATGACCGGCACTACGAAGAGTGGAAGGGCATGCGTGAGCAGACGCCCGACCTGAAGTCATTCGGTCGCGTGGATGCGGCCCTCCTGCACGGCACTTCGTTTGAATCGCCGGTGTTCCGCACCGTGCTGGGCCTATGGATGCAGACCAATCCCTCGTTGGAGGAGCGGAAGCGCTGCCTGTCCTGCCACGCGCCGGCGGTGACGGTCTTTCCTCAACATGCCGAAAAGATTGCCGCGCAGGTTCTCGCGGGCAAGCCCCAGGTTGAGGGCATCGGCTGCGCATCGTGCCATCTCATCAACGGGGTCGAAACGACGCCCCTGCCGCCGCCGACGTATAAGGTGCAGGCGGGAGAAATGTTGTATGGCCCTTATGCTGATCCGGAAGAAAATTTGGTGCATCCGGCCACACAGCTGCCGTTGTTCCGAGGCGCCAACTTCTGTACCTCCTGCCATTTCGACAAGGTCAAGGATGTCACGCAGAAAGACCTGCCCGGTGAAATTCTGCGGGGCACGATTTGCCAGGACTGTCACATGGAGCCTTCCACCGGGAGCTCAACCTCACGACGCGGCGCGATGACTCGGTCCATCGGGCGACACTGGTTCCGCGGGGTAGTCATTCCAGGCACGCTGCTGAAGAATCGCAACCTGCAGGCGGAATGGATGCCGCGTATCGAGATCGATGCGGCGAAGACCGGGGCAGCGGTCGAAGGAACGGTGCTGGTAAAGGTGGGTAGCCTGCCGCACAGTTTCCCCGATGGTGACCCGGTGCTGAAGCAATTCTTCCTTTCAATCACGGTCAAGGATGCGCAAGGGCGTCTGTTGGGAGATGAGACCAAACACTTCGGCCTGCCCTACGACAAGATTCTTCGTGGCCCGATTCCCGATCCATTTATCAAGGGAGGCCATACGCGGCGCGTGCCCTTCTCACAGGCCCTGTCGGCCGGAGGAGGGGAGCCGGCGACAATCGAGGCCGTCCTCAGCTACGCGTTGATCCCGGAACCTGAACCGGACCTGAAAGCAAAGTATTTGGAGACGCTGACCAACGACCAAGAGCGGGCGGCTGCGAAAAAGGTGATTGAGGAATACACGCAGCCTCGCATGCTGACCTATCGAGCCAAATCATTGTAAGGCCCCTGCCGGTTTCACCACGACGGGCAGCGAGGTGGGCGCCATGTGCGGAGGATATGCAGACGGTGAAGAATCGACGAGGTCTGTTGCGAGGGCTCATCATCGGCGCGCTGTTGATGGTGTGTGGGGTGGCAAGTTATGGTGTGCAACAAGGGTTGGCGCAGGATGCTAAGGCTCAGCTGACGATCGAAAAGTCCTTCCCGAGCTCCGGAAAATGCAAACGTTGCCATGAACGCGTCTTTGAAGAATGGGAAACATCCCCGCTTTCCAAATCGATCCATACGCCCACATTTCGCGCAGCCCTTGATGCGTATCTGACGTCGCCGGCCGGAAAAGACAAGGCGCTGTGTTTCCGCTGCCATGCTCCCCATGTGCGCGAGTTTCCCGATCACGTCCAGTTGTTTGTGACTCAAGCCCAGTCCGGCGACCCCTCCTTGGATGGAGTGGCCTGCGCGCAATGTCATCTCATCAAGCAGGTCGATCGCACCAAGCAGCCGCCTGAACCAAAGTATGACCTCGGCAACAAAACAATGTACGGGCCGTACAAGGATTTCGCCGCCAATCTGGCGCATCAGTCCATGGAATCCGCCCTGTTCCGCAAGTCGGACCTCTGTCTGAATTGCCACCAGGTCGTGCCCGTGGCGGCTGACCTCGGCAAAAGTAACGACCTGCTGGGGAACTGGGACCAAAGCAAAGCCGTGAAGTCGGGGAAGGAATGTCAGACCTGCCACATGCCTGAGCAGGTGGGCGAGTCGGCGAACGGCGAAGCCAAGCGCAAGGTGGCCAACCACACGTTTCCGGGACGCATCGGTCAGCTCAGGCAGGAAGCGGCCAAGCTGGAGGTGGTGACCAAGGTCGAGGGGGACAAGACCTCGGTGACGGTGGCGGTGCAGAGTTTGGTGCCCCACAATCTGCCGACCACCCATCCCGGTTGGGCAAGTGTGGTGCTGGAACTGACCGTGAAGGGGAAGAATCTCAAGACGGTCTACAGCGATAAGCGCATCTATGGGCGGACCTACGCGGACAGCAAAGGGCAGAAGACCGTATTCGATTTTGAGGCGGTCAATGTGCTCGAGGAAACTGTCCTGAAGCCGGAGGAGAATCGAGTCGAGACCTTCACCTTCCCGACACCGAAGGACACCAGGACCTTTGATGTGGAAGCGGCGCTCAGTTATGCTCCGGTGACAGGCCCGGCCAACTTTCTGCAGCGGATCGAAGCGGAATCGTCAAAAGGCGCACAGGACCCTGTGTTTCAGCCTATCCCCATCGCGAAATTCAGCGAAAATGTTCCAGTGCCTAAATAGCTCCACTCGTCGTTCGTGAAGCGTATCTCTTCCAATGACCAGTGTCTTATGAGGAGATCAGAGACGAACGACGTTTCACGAGATACGGACTAGTCGGAGATGATGCGGGAACCCGGAGACTTCATCTTGAAGATCTGGATCGCGCTGTAGATGCCTTTGGCGGGATGGTTCAGGATCAGCCGCGAGTTGGTGATATGCGTGTCGATTAATTCGTATTGCCCGCCACTATAGTACACATCGCAATCGTCGATCTCACAATTCTTGTAGACATGGTTGTCCAGCGATAGTTTGGCTTTGCTGAACTTCTGCTGGTCGATCAGAATGTACTCCGGCGCAAAGCTCATCGTCATCCTCAACAATCCGCGCGCACTATAACAAACTCGATATGCTTGCGCAAACCGCCGACGAACTCTCGTCCATTTCTGCTGTGGCCTATCTTTCGCCTTGATCCGCCATGGTCCGCGCTATAAAATGGCGCCACTTTTCCTCTAGTTAGCGACCGTGTCGATTGCCGGGCATGCGGCAATTCTTCCCGCTGCATCATCAGTCCGCGATGGGTTTAAGCCACGGAGCCTCTGTGACGTTCTTCGAATCACTACATGGAATCGGGTCTTTGCGGCGAGTATTGGCGTAACACGTCAGCTGGATTCTCAGTTTCACCATCTGTCAACAGGAGGAGAACACTGTGAGCGACTCAGCGATTGTGACCTTTGCTCTGGTGGCGGCAGTGGCCGGTATCGGCTATGGCCTGTATCTCGCGATGTGGGTGTTCAAGTTGAACGCCGGCAATGTGAAGATGCAGGAAATTTCCAAAGCGATTCAAGAGGGGGCGGGCGCCTATATGAACCGTCAATACAAGACGGTCGGTATGGTGGCGGCCGTGTTATTCGTCGTGCTCTGGGGAGCGGGGGCCGTTTCCGATAAGTTCGGCATGCTGACGGCGATTGGTTTTCTTATCGGGGCCGGAGCCTCCGCGCTCGCCGGGTATGTCGGCATGATTATCGCGGTTCGAGCCAATGTACGCACCGCGCAAGCGGCGCACGATGGCATGAATGCCGCCCTGACCGTGGCGTTCAGGGGTGGCGCGGTCACAGGGTTGCTGTTGATCGGGCTGGGATTGTTGGCCATCACCAGCTTTTACAGCCTCGCTTCTCAGCTGGCCGGTCAGGAGAAGGCGATTCACGCCTTACTCAGCTTGGGATTCGGCGGCAGCCTGATCTCCGTCTTTGCGCGTGTCGGCGGGGGCATCTACACGAAAGCGGCCGACGTGGGGGCAGACCTTGTCGGCAAAGTCGAGGCAGGGATTCCGGAGGACGATCCTCGCAATCCTGCAGTCATTGCCGACAACGTCGGTGACAACGTCGGCGATTGCGCGGGTATGGCGGCCGACTTGTTCGAGACCTATGCGGTGACAACGGTGGCCGCGATGGTGTTGGCCTTTACGATGTTCAAGGGCGTCAGCGCGCCGATCTTGTATCCGCTCGCGTTGGGCGGCGTGACGATTTTTGCCACGATCATCGGCATTTTGTTCGTCAAGGTCAGTCCCGGCGGCGAGATCATGCCCGCACTCTACAAGGGATTGTTTGTCGCCGGGGGAATTGCCGCCGTGGCGTTTTTCCCGATTACGTCGCAGATCATGGAGGGAGTCGGGGGGGTCGGCGGCTTCAGTTACTATCTGGCGGCGTTGATGGGACTGGCGGTGACGCTGGGGCTGGTCTTTATTACGGACTATTACACGTCGAAAGCGTATGCGCCGGTGAAAGACATCGCCAAGGCGAGCGAGACCGGGCATGCCACCAATATTATTGCCGGATTGGCCGTGGGGATGCAGTCGACGGCGGCGCCGGTGGTGGTGATCGGGGCGGCGATCCTGGGCAGTTACTGGATTTGCGGCGGGGCGGCATCCGGTGGGCTCTATGGTGTTGCCGTGGCGGCGGTGTCCATGCTGTCGATGGCCGGCATCGTAGTCGCGATTGATGCATTCGGCCCCATCACCGACAATGCCGGCGGCATCGCGGAAATGGCGCATTTAGGGAAAGAAGTGCGCGATATCACGGATCCTCTGGATGCGGTTGGCAACACGACGAAAGCCGTCACGAAAGGGTATGCGATCGGTTCGGCCGGCCTTGCTGCGGTGGTGTTGTTCGCGGAATTTGCCCGGGAAGTCGCCAAGGGCACGCAAGCCAGCACATTCGACCTGTCTAACCCGTCTGTCCTGGTCGGGCTGTTTCTGGGCGGCATGTTGCCCTTCATTTTCGGGGCACTTTGTATGAAAGCGGTCGGCCAGGCGGCTGGACTGGTGGTGGAGGAGGTGCGGCGTCAATTCCGGACGATCAAAGGCATCATGGAAGGGACGGGTAAGCCTGAGTACGGCACCTGCGTCGATATCGTCACCCAGGCCGCCATTGCGAAGATGATGATTCCTGGTTTAATCCCGGTCGTGGCTCCGATTCTCGTCGGAGTGATTCTCGGGCCGCAAGCGTTGGGTGGTGTTCTCGTCGGCAGCATCGTGACCGGTTTGTTCGTCGCGATTTCCATGACGAGCGGCGGTGGCGCCTGGGACAACGCCAAGAAATACATCGAAGAGCAGGGCTTAAAAGGCACCGACACGCACAAGGCTGCGGTGACCGGTGACACGGTGGGGGATCCCTACAAGGACACCGCCGGCCCTGCGATCAACCCGATGATCAAGGTCATCAATATTGTGGCCTTGTTGATCGTCTCGTTGATCGTCAAGTAGGGCGGTGGTGAACGTCGCGTGAGATTTCCTGCGGGCGAGTGACGGATGGGCCCTGCAGGCTCGGCGCCTTTCTGCAGCCGTCTTGACGCGTTCGAGGACCCTAGAGTATGGTGACAGAAGCGGGTCGTTTGAATGCGTCCGGATGAACTGGAGGTGCTCCGATGGAGAAACAGGAGAGGAGACCGGAATCCAGAAAAGAGTCGCACGCGAAAGAAGAGGTGAAGCCGAACCCGAAGGTCGTCGAATCGGGAAAGAAGATGAAAGAGGACATCGATAAACTGGTCGATGAAATCGACGATGTCCTGGAAAAAAACGCCGAAGAATTTGTGAAGAATTATGTGCAAAAGGGAGGGGAATAGTCCCCTCCCTTTTCCTTTATCCCTCACACCTCTACTGCTTCCCATCCCAGGTTCTCATTCGCCTGCCATAGGCATCGCACATCATCGAATCGTTCTGTCGTCGTTCAGGCGAGGTGCCGTTTGACAAAGATGGGGTGAGTCGATACCATTCCCCTTACTTCTCAGCAACTTCTGAATGTTCCAGCTCTACACAGAGGGGTCATGCTCGAAAAACTGTGGGTGTTCAGGCCGTTTGATGCGGTCTTGCAGAGCAGTCTCGCCAGGACGCTGTCGATTTCGCCTGTGACTGCATCGATATTGCTTGCTCGCGGGGTGACGACCGCCGACCAGGCTGCCCGTTGGATGTCCAGTGCGCAGGACGGGCTCCATGATCCATTCCTGATTCCCGATATGGAAGTGGCCGTCGAGCGGCTCCATTTGGCGCTCGCCCGCCAGGAGCGCGTTTGTTTCTACGGAGATTACGATGTCGATGGCGTCTCGGCGACGAGCCTGTACCTGTCCTTCTATCAGGGATTGGGAGGAAACGGGACTGGCTACATTCCTCACCGGCTGCGCGAGGGCTATGGGCTCAACGAGGGCGCAGTCAGGAGATTGGCGCAGGAAGGCGTGACCCTGCTGGTGACCTCAGACTGTGGAACAACGTCGCATCATGAAATCGCCGTTGCCAAAGAGCTTGGTATGGATGTGGTCGTGACAGACCACCATCAAACCGATGCCACGATGCCCGCCGCTCTGGCCGTGCTTAATCCACACCGGCGGGATGCCGTTTATCCCTTCAAGGGCCTCTGTTCCGCAGGCTTAGCCTATAAGGTGGTGTCGGCCTACCAGCGGCGGTATGGCTCTGGCGAGGTGGATGCGGAATCCTGCCTCGATTTGGTGGCTCTGGCGACGGTGGCGGATATCGTCCCGCTTCAGGACGAAAACCGGATTTTGGTGCGAGAGGGATTGATCCAAATCAATCGTGGCGCTCGTTGCGGCATCCGTGCGTTGAAACAGGTTGCCGGTATTGCGAACGCGTGTACGAGCGATACGATCGGGTTCCGCCTCGGGCCACGATTGAACGCGGCAGGGCGGCTGGATCATGCGATGCTCTGCGTACAATTGTTGACGACCGAATCCGACCGGGAGGCGATGCACATTGCGGAACATCTGGAACGGCTGAATCGGCAGCGCCAGCAGATCGAGGAAGAGATTGCCGCGGAGGCGGGAGTGTATTTGAAGCAAGACGAACCGGCTGCCGCCATCGTGTTGAGCTCACGAGACTGGCATTTGGGGGTGGTTGGGATCGTCGCCGCGCGATTGGTGGATCGTTTTCATCGCCCGAGCATCGTGATCGCGGTGGATGAGAACGGCATCGGGAAAGGCTCTGCCCGTACAGTGGAAGGATTCGACCTGTATCAGGGGTTGTCGGCATGCCGCGACCTCCTGGACGCCTTTGGCGGCCATCCCAGTGCCGCGGGTTTGACCATTCAGGAATCGCGAGTGGAGGAATTCCGGCGGCGGTTTAGCGACGTGGCGGCACAATGGGCCACGGGCCGCCTTGTCAGGCCGACGTTGCATGTCGATGCGGAAGTGAATTTGACGGAAGTGAATTTCGACTTGATCCAGGAACTCGAGTCCTTGCATCCGTTTGGAGCAGGCAATCCAGAGCCGACCTTGGCCGTTCGCGGTCTCGATGTGGTGGAGGCGCGTGTCGTCGGTGACAAACATTTGAAATTGCGCGTCCGGCAAGGCCGCTCATTTATTTTTGATAGCATCGGCTTTCGCATGGGATCGTTGGAGACGCTTGGCTTGAAGACCGGCAAGCCCGTCGATCTGGCCTTTAGCCCCGAGCGGAATCATTGGAACGGGTATGACCGCGTGCAACTGCGTATCAAGGCGGTACGCATGAGCGGTGAGGTCTCGTAAGCATGCCACACGAGACGGTGACAGAGCTCGACCAATTGATCGAGCGGGTCAAGAGCTATAACGTCGAGGCGGATCTGGACTTCGTGCGCCGGGCCTACGACTTTTCGGCCAAGGCTCATGAAGGGCAGATGCGCCGATCCGGCGAGCCCTATTTTCGCCATCCCCTGGCGGTGGCCGGCCTGTTGACCCATCTGAAGACGGATGTGACGGCCATCGTGGCCGGTCTCTTGCACGACACGCTGGAAGACACACTGGCGACCCCCCTCGAATTGGAACAGCGGTTTGGAAAAGACGTCGTCCATCTGGTGGATGGGGTGACCAAGATCGGCAAGATCACCTTCCGGAACTACGAAGAAAAGCAGGCGGAGAATTTCCGCAAGATGGTGTTGTCGATGGCGGACGACATCCGCGTCGTCCTGATCAAGTTGGCGGATCGGCTCCACAATATGCGGACCTTGGAATATCTCAGCGAAGGCAAGCGGCGGCAAATTGCCCAAGAGACGTTGGAAATTTATGCTCCGCTGGCGAACCGCCTGGGAATCGGATGGATCAAAAACGAACTCGAAGATCTATGTTTGAAACACCTCAAGCCGGATGTGTACGAAATGCTGCGCGTGCGCGTGGCCAAGCGGGATGAAGACCGGCAGCAATACATTCTGGAAGTCATCGAGATGGTGAAAAAAGCCATGGAGGAGGCCGGCTTGCAGGGGGAGGTGTCCGGGCGGCCCAAGCATCTCTACGGCATTTATCAGAAAATGGAGAAGCAGTCGATCTCGTTTGAGGAAGTGTACGATCTTGCGGCCTTGCGGATCATCACGGATATCAAAATGAACTGCTACGCCTTGCTGGGCGTCATCCACTCGCTGTGGCGTCCTTTGCCTGGCCGGTTTAAGGATTACATCGCAATTCCAAAGTCGAATATGTATCAGTCGCTGCACACCACGGTGGCGGGTCCGAAGGGCGAGCATGTGGAGTTTCAGATTCGCACCGAGGAGATGCACCGGGTTTCGGAACAGGGCATTGCCGCGCACTGGAAGTACAAGGAGCATGGGCGCATCGACGAGAAAGACGGGAAGGTGTTCAGCTGGCTGCGGCAGTTCGTGGAATGGAATCAAGACTTGCCGGACAATCGCCAGTTCATGGATTCCGTCAAGCTCGATCTCTTCCACGACGTGGTCTATGTGTTTACCCCGCAGGGCATGGTGAAGGAACTCCCCAAGGGCTCCACTCCAGTCGACTTCGCCTATTCCGTGCATACGGAGATCGGCGATCATTGTGTGGGCGCCAAGGTCAACGGCAAGATTGTCCCGCTCAAGCATATGATGGAAAGCGGCGACATGGTGGAGATTTTGACCGCCGCCAACCAAACGCCCCACCGGGATTGGCTGAAATTCGTCCGCACCTCGCGCGCGAAGACGAAAATCAAACATTGGATCAAAGCCGAGGAACAGTCCCGCAGCATCGAGATCGGCAAGCGATTGCTGGAGGCTGAGTTCCGGCGGCACGGGCTGGCTCCGGCCCAGATGATGCGGTCGGAACAACTGCTCGCCGTGGCCAAACAGGTCGGGTATGAAACGCCGGAGGAACTCGCCGCCGCCGTCGGGTTCGGACATGTGCCGACCTCTCAGGTCATGAGCAAGATCGCCCCTCCTTCGCCGGTGGAGAGCCAGCCTGGCACGCCGGAAACACCGGCGGCGCACAAGCCGGCCGCCGGCCGCGCCGGGGACGGGGGGGTTCAGGTCAAGGGCGCGCGAGACCTGCTCATGCAGCTGTCCCGCTGTTGTAATCCTGTTCCCGGAGACCGCATTTTGGGGTACATCACCAGAGGCCGCGGTCTCACGATTCATACCGTCGATTGCCCGAACCTCGAGGCATTGGATTACGACAAGAACCGGCTGGTCGAAGTCGAGTGGGATCAGTCGACGCCCAGCACCCACTCCGTCAAGGTGTCGGTGATTGCGGTAGACAAAACCGGCGTGTTGGCGCATGTCTCAACGGCCATTTCGGAATGCCAGGCAAATATTAGTCGAGCGGAAATTACGACACGCGAAGATCGGAAGGCGATGCTGGACTTCATCGTCGAAGTCGCGGATACGGCCCACCTGTCGAGAGTATTCAAGGCTATTGAAAAGGTAGAAGGCGTGATCACAGTCCGCCGGATGCGTTCCTGGCAAGAGCGCGCATAAGCCTGAAAGGTCTTTCTGTGCGATCCTCCCTTCTGCGGGTGATGTCCGCATGAACCTGGGAATCCTCGTCGGTGCGATCGTTGCCATTCTGTCCTGCGTGGCTGGAATGTTGATCGGCCTGACGTACCTCTGTACACGCCGCGGCAAACCGGTTCCAGCCCTGCCGTTCTACGCCGGTGGCGTGGGCGTCTTTTTGGTTGTCGCATCGCTGGTGGGCCACAGCGATCTAGTCAGTGCTCTTCCCCATCTCGTTCTAGCCGGACTTGAGGTGGCGGCCTGGCTGGGCGCAGCGTTCTTTGTCTTTACGATCCTGGATGCTTTCCTCATCGGGGAATGGCTGATCGAACGAGGGCAGCGATACATTCCTGATATCGTTCGGCAGTTGCTCATCGGCGCGGAAGTCATAGCAGCCGGTGTGGTGATCCTCTGGTTGGTCATGGGAATCAACCTCGTCGCGCTCGTGGCCTTGCCCACGGTCGCGGCGGCGATGGTGGGAGTGGCGTTAAAGGATACATTGACGAGATTTTTCTCCGGCATTGAGCTTGGCAAGCTCGTCAAGGTAGGGGATTGGATCACGGTGCTGGAGCGGGAAGGCGTGGTCACTCACATCGGCATGGAGCATGTCAGCTTGCTGACCCGGGCTCACGATCTGGTGTCGTTACCCAATGATTTGGTGATTCAAAGCGGGGTAACGAACTATGCCAGGCCGACCACGACGCACTTTTGCAATGTGTGGGTCGACGCCGCCTATCGAACTCCGCCCGAGCAGGTCTGCGCGACGCTGCTGGAGACTGCTGCTGCGGTCTCGGGAGTATTACCGGAGCCCAAGTCGGCCGCCTTTGTGGCCGCGTTCAATGAATCGGCGATTCAATATCGTATCAAGTTTCCGATAGGAGACTTCTCGCAACGGGATTCGATCGAGAGCGTCATGCGCACCTATATCTGGCATGCCTTCGCTCGTAAGGGGATCGAAATCCCATTTCCTCAGCGCGTTGTGCATCGCACCGCCAATGACGTGGGGGCTTCCGCGGGCCACGCTGTGGAGCGGATCATCCGGCAACTCACGGCGGTCGATTTCTTGGCCACGCTCGATGCGAAGCAACTCGAAGCGTTGGCAGAGGGTGCGCGGTGTGAATCGTATTTGCCCGGAGAGCGGATCGTTCGTCAAGGGGAGCCCGGGGAAGTGCTGTATGTGATCGTCTCTGGAACAGTTGATGTCCGGCTGGAGCAGGGAGGGCTGACGACCACCGTGACGACGTTGGAGCCGGGAAAGTTTTTTGGTGAGATGTCCTTGTTGACCGGCGAGCCTCGATCGGCCACTGTCGTAGCTGCTACGGCGGTCTCGGTCATTGCCGTCGGGAAGCAGGCTTTGCTGCAACTCATTGAAAACGACCGGCAGCTGATCGAGAGAATCGGAGAGGTGGTCGCTCGTCGACAGGCCGCGACTGCGGCCGTCAAGGCGCAGCTATCACGAGATGCGGAGGCCTTGTCGGTTGTCACCCGCACCCGCTCCCTCGTGGAACGTATTCAAAGTTTTTTCAGCGGAGCGCGCAAGACTCAGTGAGCGCGATCTCAGTCTGATCAGGGTTGTTTGAAGCTGAGCTTGACGCCCGGTTGGAGTTGAAGCGCAGCCGCCCGTCCTGCCCCAAGTTCCAGCACATAGAGGGCTCCCCCTTCCGAATGGTACTGGGGACAACCGTCATCTTGCCTGGTGCAGATGGGAGTGTTGCGTTCGATATGGATGATGGTCTTCTTTGCATCCATCCAAATGATGTCGAGAGGGATCTTGGTATTTTTCATCCAAAACGTCCAGGGCTGGGCATCCCCGAAGATGAACAGCATGCCCCGATCGTCCGCGAGATGCTCACGGAACATCAGCCCCTGTGCCCGCTTTTGTGCCGTATCGGCTAATTCTGCCTGAATCACTGTACCGCTTGGTGTTTTAACCGGTATCAGAGTGTCAGGCGGTGGCTCAGCGGCCCAGCTCCAGCAAGTCAGGGCAAGCATCACGAGCGTCCATGAGCCACCGGCGATCAGTCGTATGAACCCTATCGGAAGGTGTCTGTTGCTTGGATAATGCATTGACCGTCCCGAGCGCATCCTAACGAGCTGTGTGTGGGCCGTCAAGATGGGGCAAGGGGATCTCTGGGGTCCGGATACCGCCTTGCAATTCCGTCGGCCCCTATGCCATCCTCGGCATAATTGTTGACTTTGATGGAGGCTGTTCATGAAGGAAACGCGCCGTGTGGTGTACATGCGAGGTGTCTTTGTGTGTCCGAAGTGTCGTCAATCGTATGTGCAGGAAAAATGGATCGAGGAATTCCGAATTCGCTGTCACAAGTGCGACTATCGCGGAACACTGACGCAAGTATCGGTTGAAGAGCACATGGATGAGGAAATCGTTCGTCGTTAGGCTGCTCAGTTCTACATGGCGAGTCTGACCAAGGTCTCTCTCTTTTCTTCTCGTCAAATACGCTGAGTCCAGCTGGGCCGTTCAGGTCTGGTCCTGCCGATGTCAGTCTTGTGCTTGTTAGGTTACCAAGAGGTACACCATGCTTCAGATCTGGCGACTGCTGCTGATCTGCACGGCCGGAGTTCTGGCAGCGCCTTCCGTTGGTTCATCGGCCGACAGTGCCGCAACTATTCACGTATTGGTGGCCTACCACTCTTCTTCTGGGAATACCGAGCGAATGGCGGAGGCCGTTGCGGAAGGGGTTCGATCGGTGCCTCACACGCAGGTGATGGTCCGGCGTGTAGGGCATGTCACCGCTGAGGAGTTATTCGCTGCAGATGCGATCGTTCTCGGCTCTCCTGTCTACTGGTCGAATATGGCCGGCGAGGTGAAGGCCTTCATTGATGACTGGCAGTTCAAATTTGGCGTGTTTCCGGAGTTCAAACTAAAGAATAAGGTGGGAGCGGCATTCGCAACCGGCGGCCAAATTTCCAGCGGGAAAGAGTTCACGATGCTTTCAATCCTCGCGGCGATGTTGGGAAATTATATGATCGCGGTCAGCGGCGGCGGTGCGTTCGGCGCTTCTGCCACAACGGAAGGTAATAGTCCAGGAATCGATGAGCAGGAGATTTCGAACGCCCGAGAACTGGGGCGGCGGGTAGCTGACGTGGCCGGGGCAGTCAAGCGAGGACTTGAACGGCAAGAAGGCCCAGTGAGCTCAAGCTCCCGGTAAGGGTGGCGTCTCTGAGGTAGGATCAAGCATGATTTCGGCAGGCACTTTCCAGTTGGCTTTTGGCGAGAGCCACTAGTTCATGAATGTTTTTTGCGCAACGGCCGCAACATCCATTTTCCCGCAAACCGAATTCTGCAATAATTTGTCTTGTGGTCAGATATCCCTGATGACCTGCTTCCCGCACATCAGATTCCGTCAAGCCCTTACATAAGCAGACATACATGAGTGGCGTCTCCCACTGATGGTCGAGTGTCTCGGCTGGGCCAAAATGAAACTTTCTCGATACTGATAACTGTTCTCAACTATAGCGAGTATAGCCGTGGTATTGCGTTCTGTCAACATCCAGTGTGATTGCAAAGAACTCAGGGTGCTGGAGGGCGACCGGTAGGAGCTTGTTCTCGGTGGAGACTGAAGCAGAAGCGCTAGGCTTCTATGTCGACAGGTAGGGGAAAGGCGCTTCTTGCCGATTCCATGAACTGACGTGGAGACCTCACCATGCGCCGGGTCTGGTGCGGTCTGTCTTGGATAGGTCCCGAGAGCGCTATCACGTGAGCTGATGACGCATCGGATATTATTTCAGGCCGAAGCATGCGTCTTTTGATAAAAGTACAAAGGCCGGAGGTTCTTCCGAACCTCCGGCCTTTGTTGTGCTGGGCCCTTCACGAGCGAAAGAGGGAGGCCTCTTCCGCCCGTGTGAGTCTTACAGCCAGTTCACGCGCTCGGCCGGCCGAATGTAGATCGGCTCTTCGACCTGAATACGCGCCACTTCCTTGCCCGACTTGTTGAAGCCCAACACGGTATCGTTGTACATGTCGAACCGCTTCCCG
>Ga0268299_1000721_pt1 | contig 87199 bp, 72 predicted proteins | sample NOBtaG_FD_193484 | JGI IMG/M metagenome (GOLD analysis project Ga0268299, IMG submission 193484) | Activated sludge microbial communities from bioreactor in Nijmegen, Gelderland, Netherland - NOB reactor | ecosystem: Engineered > Bioreactor > Aerobic > Activated sludge | place: Netherlands... | reverse complement strand
GACGAAGAAGATGAGGATGACGAAGAAGAAGATGAGGACGATGAAGAAGAGGACAGTGCTAGTGATGTAACCGCAAGCGAAGAGGATGATGACGAAGAAGATGAGAATGATGACGAATAATTCCCTTCGTGCTTAATGAACTTCAATAAAGTTAATAGAGCGATCTTAACAAAGAATCTGCATATATTTCGTGCAGATTCTTTTTGTGTTTTTGAAAACTAAATTGTGGATTTGCACTTGATTTAATAATTGTATTAAGATCTTCAGGGTTTAATTACTAGATTTGATTCTTCCCCTCCTTATAGCGAAGTGCTCTATCGTTAAATAAAATTAAAGAGGTAATTTTTGTAATATATGAGTAGTAATATCTCATTCGAACAACTCGGCTTATCAACTGATTTGTTGCGAGCCATATCGGAACAAGGGTATACAAATCCCACCCCAATTCAACAGCAGGCTATACCTATAATCCTGAAAGGTTTTGACGTCATGGGCGGAGCTCAGACGGGTACAGGTAAAACAGCGGGTTTTACTCTTCCTATGTTGCAAAAATTAGAGAGTCATGCGAATAGTAGTACATCACCTGCAAAACATCCAACACGCGCATTGATTTTAGTGCCGACCAGAGAGCTTGCGATGCAAGTTTACGAGAGCGTTAGAACGTATGGAAAATATGTGGCACTAAAATCAGCTGTAATTTATGGTGGTGTAAATATCGATGTGCAGATTGCCGCTATACGTTCTGGTATAGAAATCCTGGTAGCAACGCCAGGACGTTTATTGGATCATCTTCAACAAAAAAATTTGATACTTTCAAAAATTGAAATATTAATTCTTGATGAAGCCGATCGAATGCTGGATATGGGGTTTTTGCCAGATATAAAGCAAATCATTCAGATGTTACCCGATCAACGACAGAATTTAATGTTTTCCGCAACCTTCTCAGAAGAGATCAAGAAACTTGCAGGAAAAATTTTGAAGAATCCGATATTGATTGAAGTGGCCAAGCAAAACTCAGTTAGTGATTTGATTTCACACATAGTTTATTATGTAGAATCAAAGGGTAAGCAAGAATTTCTAATCGATATGATCAAGAAAAAAAACTTGCAGCAAGTACTTATTTTTACACGTACTAAACAAGGAGCGGATCATCTGGCACAAAAATTAAATAGTCGGGATATCCTGAGCTCCGTAATACACGGCGATAGAAATCAACTGCAACGAACCCAAGCTTTGGATAATTTTAAATGTGGTTTAATCCGAATCCTTGTTGCGACTGATGTTGCAGCACGTGGTCTTGATATTGAAGAATTAACTCATGTGATTAATTTTGAACTACCTAATAATCCAGAAGATTACGTACATCGTATTGGAAGAACAGGGCGTGCAGGAGCTAAAGGATTTGCAATTTCTTTTGTTAGTAGAGAAGAGGCTGTCCTATTAGGTGATATAGAAAAATTATTAGGGATTAAGATTCAAGTAGAGGAAAGTAATTTAGGATTAAAGAATCAACAAACTGAGTTTCCAAATAAAACAAAAATAATTGAAGAGCAAAAGAAATCAAGAGCTTTCTCTTTTAAGAACGAGTCTCTATCAAAGAGGTCAAAAAGGATTGAGAAAATGGAAGACCCGTTGTTTTCACAACCTTATATATCGAAACATTCAGACTTGATATCAATTCAAGTAGGAATTGATAAGTCCAAAAAGCAAATTATTCATAAGCAATATCCTAGTAAAACATTACCCGCTCTGTTTATTCCTCCCGTAACCAGCAAACAAAAATAAACTAGCTAGGGTCTATTGATATTTTATAAAAACACCTGCTACATCAGCAACTTGTGATTCACCCCAATAATTATAACCGGCTGTTTCTGAATATCTATTTTTGAAATGTCAACAGACCCTAGTGTATCACGAGACATTTGCTCAAAAAGAGATACATTTGATCTATACAGCAGCGAGGAAAGAAGCGGTGTTTCTGGGAGTATCTTGCGGCAATACTCCGACCCCTTTTAAGATGTAATAAAGCATTTTCGACAGTTGGAGTTGTCCCATTTTGATGGACAGTTTTTCATTGAGCCTAGAAAGTCTCGACCTGTGAAAGGAGATTGCAGTTTATCGGGATTTGATTTTTCTGCTTCAATTTTCTTTCAAAATTGTTAGGTGATAAATACCCCAACCCAGAATGCCTACGAGTTGGGTTATACCAGGACCCGGTTCAGATGAATATAGCCACAGTCTTGCTTCAGTTTTGTTTTTCCATGCACGTCTGTCGATCAGTTCACATTCCAAGCTGGTAAAAAAACTCTCAGCCATCGCATTGTCATAAGCATCGCCCACACTGCTCGTGGAGAGGCAACCCTTTATTTCCTCGCATTGTTTGCCAAACTCAACGCTGGTGTACTGACTGCCGTGGATACTCTTCTAAATGTCAGGCAGCAATTTGGATACTATTGATAAGATTGTTGCGTTTTTTCAGAATGTAATAAACTTCTCGCGCAATATGGCGATGAACAACCCCGCCGCAAGCAGCGGGGTTGTTCATTTTATTACTTGACGAGCAGTTTCTAAGTAACGAAGACCCTGATTCTTTGCTGTTTCGGCATCCGCAGTTTCTGAAGCCACATGTACTTTTTCTAGTGTTTCTGCGAGCTCTACGAATTCTTCATTAATTTTTTTTAGTGCTTTTTCTAAAGTGTAGGTTAGTTGATGCACATTATATAATTCTTCTGGAGTCAAATTTTCTTTGGTTAGAATTTCTTCTAATTTAGCATTATGTTCAGAAAAGTTAATTACTGCTTCTTTCAGCGTATTCGCTGACTTACCCTTAAAATGATCTGGTCGTTCGCTTGCCGACGCAAATGTCGAGAAGCCTAAAATAAGTATGCTTGCTGTTAAAAATACCGGTCTTTTCATATTTAACTCTCTTAAATAATCTTTCTAGTGATTTAATTCAATTTATTGATGGTTGAAAAAGTGAACTATGATAGATACAACAAATGTCCTGAAAGCCCTGTGTTTGTATATTTCCAGAAGACAGTGACTTTAGCCACATTACCATTAGTATATAATAATGATTATCATTTGTAGCAATTAGATTCTCTCCAGGAAAGTTGCTTACATCACCTTGTAAATCAGTAAACCGTAATAATCGGCGGCTTCTAATATTTACCTGCCTGGATAAACTTTCCTTATCTGCTGGTACATCGCTATTGTATAGTTTCTGATGTCCGCTTATGTAATTTTGTAACAGCATCTACAGTCGCAACCTTTAGTTCTTTGTAGAAAGTATAGTGTGATTTTTATTAGGGTCTGTTGACATTTCACATAGGTAGCCATAGATATCCACACGCCCTGGCAACCATGCTCTCAAAATTTCTTTTCAGCTTATCGTATCGTGTTGCCACTGCTCGATACTGTTTTAGCCGGGCAAAGGTGTTTTCCACCCAATGCCGATATCTGTATAAACCCCAATCCATGTGTGCGTTACCATTAACCGAGTTGTACTTTCTCGGTATCACAGCTCCAGCCCCTTTCTTTACTATCTGCTCCCGTATGCACTCGCTGTCATAACCCTTATCCGCAACAATCGCTTCTACGTCAGGTAACTTGGCAATCAAACCGTGTGCTGCAGAACAATCATTGATTTCTCCACCAGTGATTTCAAACTCAACTGGCAAGTCATAACTATCAACCACCCGATGAATCTTTGTGGTATTTGCCTACGCGGCTTTTACCAACGGCTTGTGGCTTCTTATCAGCAGAACCTGTACTATACTGGTATGCCTTAACGTAGCTGCCATCAATACATTCCCACTCCTAAGCAGGATCAATGGTCAGCGCCTTGAAAATCCTTACCCATTTGTCAGGTGCAAATTGTGCTTGTTATAAATAGCTTCTTGAAGCACAATCTTCTCCAGCTTCGACCAGAACTCATCACTGAGCATCAATCGGGGCATCGCATACTCGTTTTATTGATGGTATAGGAACCTCAATATTACGAGTTTGTTTCTGTTGATTAAATACTAGTCTCAAAATGTCAACAGAACCTAATGATTCTCACATATAAAGGTTTAATAAACTCAAAACTCATTTTCTTACACGCGTAAATACTCGGTCTTATCACCCAGCCAGCGCGAGATATGCTGCTGTGCCAACTCCGGGTAATTATTCAGCATTTCATTGGCAGAATCTAGTGCAGCCTCCAGTAACTCACCATCTTGCTCTAAATCAGCGAAACGCAACATAGGCATGCCACTCTGACGTGCACCAAGAAATTCTCCGGGACCTCTCAATTGCATATCTTGGTGAGCAATTTCAAAACCATCAGTGTGTTCAAAAATGATTCTGAGCCGTTTGCGAGCAATTTCTGATAAGGGTTGCTGGAACAGCAAAATACAAATACTTGCATCCGATCCGCGCCCTACACGGCCACGTAGCTGGTGCAATTGTGATAATCCCATTCGCTCGGCATTTTCAATCACCATTAACGAAGCATTCGGTACATCCACCCCCACCTCTATCACGGTTGTCGCTACCAATAATTGAATTTTTCCTTCTTTGAACAGCAGCATAATTTCAGCTTTTTCCTGCGATGACAAGCGTCCATGTATCAGACCCACATTCAATTCCGGAAATATTTTCCTCAGATGCTGATAGGTTTCCATTGCGGCCTGCAATTGCAACGCTTCTGATTCTTCAATGAGCGGACAAACCCAATATACTTGCCTATCCTGTTGACAAGCTAAATGTATACGCGCAATGATCTCATCACGACGTCGATCAGCAATTAATTTAGTGATTACAGGCGACCTGCCGGGTGGAAATTGATCGATAATTGACACATCCAGATCAGCGAAATAGCTCATCGATAGCGTCCTTGGAATTGGCGTAGCGCTCATCATCAATTGATGCGGCATCAGATCGGATTGCGCGCCTTTCATGCGTAGCGCCAAGCGCTGATGCACGCCAAAGCGGTGTTGTTCGTCAATAATCGCCAGGCCGAGCTGGTGAAATACTACCTGATACTGAAACAAAGCATGCGTACCTACAACAAGTTGTGCTACACCCGATTCGATTTTATCCATCTCGGCTTGTTTTTGTTTTTTTCTCATCCCCCCGGATAGCCATGCAACATGTACTCCCAGTGGTTCAAGCCAAGCAGATAATTTCATGAAATGCTGTTCAGCAAGAATTTCAGTCGGCGCCATGATGGCTGCCTGAAAACCATTCTCAATTGCCTGTAGTGCAGCCAGCGCGGCTACAATAGTTTTTCCGCTGCCCACATCGCCTTGTAGTAAGCGTTGCATTGGGTAAGCGACTGTCAAATCACGGCCGATTTCCGCATATACTTTGAGTTGTGCAGAGGTCAGTTCAAAACCAAGCTGCGCTAGTAATTGTTTCGCTAGTATATTTTTTTGCTCCAGCACTGGCGCAGTGTGGCTTCTTCGTTGCCGGTAATGCAAGCGCATCGATAACTGCTGCGCCAGCAATTCATCGAACTTGATACGCCGCCATGCTGGATGCGTACGTGTTTGCAGAGCTTCAATCGATTCTTCGGGAGAGGGATGATGCAAGCACATCACACTCTCCTCAAAACCTTTCAACCGATATTTTCTGATGATTTTGTCAGGCACTGTTTCAATCAGTGCCTGCACCATTTGTGCATTATGCAATCCTTGTTTGATTATTTTTGCCAGAGTCTTTTGCATCAAACCGGCAGTGGTGGGATATATCGGTGTCATCGAATGCGCCAGCGATTCTCCTACGCGTACAATACGACATTTCGGATGTACCATTTCGGCACCAAAAAAACCATTACGAATTTCGCCCAATAATCGTACACGCTTACCCACCGCATAGGTTTTAATCTGACTACTGTAGAAATTCACAAAGCGCATAACCAGAATGCCGCTGCTGTCTTCAATCCGGCAAATCAATTGCCGTCTAGGGCGAATAACCACTTCATTATAAATAATTACACCCTCAACTTGTACTGTGTGCCCTTGTGGCGCATCACCGATCGGGAACAAATGCGTTTCATCTTCATAACGGATTGGCAGATGCAAAATCAGATCTAATCCATTGTAAATACCCAAGCGGGATAATTTCTCTTGCACGCCGACATTGACAGGCAATGTTTTATTCCTGCAATACCATGATCCCGTCCATTTCAACCAAGGCGCCACGCGGCAAAGCCTTGACACCAATTGCCGCACGCGCGGGGTAAGGTTGTGCAAAATGAGTGGCCATGATTTCGTTGACTAATGCAAAATTGTCGAGATCGATCAGAAAAATATTCAATTTCACAATATCGTTCAAATTACCGCCCCCCGCTTTTGCCACCGCTTTCAGATTTGAGAAAACTTGCTGGATTTGAGCTTCAATCCCATCTACCATTTGCATACTGGCTGGATCCAAACCGATCTGACCCGATAGATAAACAGTATTACCGCCGTTCACCCGGATTGCTTGAGAGTAGGTGCCGATGGCTTGTGGTGCATCCACGGTGTGGATTATTTGCTTAGTCATTCTTTCTCCTTATAAAAATTGATTCAATATTTTTGATATAGTTGACACTATTACAAAACCTTTATCGTGCTATTGCGTTATGATGCAACGAACTTTGATCCATTTCAACCGCACCAGAGCATCACTAAAATTCATTTAAATTTTTTACACTATGCAAAAACTGATTATCCAAGGTGGTGTGCCACTACACGGTGAAATTACCATTTCGGGAGCCAAAAATGCTGCGTTGCCCGTTTTATGTGCCGCGCTTCTAACCGAGGAGTTTATAAAAATAAAAAATGTACCGGCGCTTCAGGATATTACCACCATGCTATCCTTGCTCACACAGATGGGAATTAATGTCACTGCAACTAATATTCCGGAAATATCGCTATCAGCTTCTACATTAACTCATCTTGTCGCTCCTTATGAAATGGTTAAAACCATGCGTGCAGCCATTCTGATACTGGGGCCGTTGCTGGCTCGAACGGGAGAGGCTAATATTTCCTTACCTGGTGGGTGTGCGATCGGCTTACGGCCCGTTGATCAGCATATCAAAGGACTGCAGGTAATGGGTGCCGAGATTCATATCAAACACGGTTATATTCACGCTAGAGCGAAGAAGCTGCATGGAGCACGCATTGTATTTGACATCATTACTGTAACTGGAACAGAAAACCTGATGATGGCTGCAACCTTGGCGGAAGGTACAACAATACTTGAAAACGCTGCCCGTGAACCTGAAGTGGTAGATCTGGCCAATTGCCTTATTGCCATGGGTGCAAAAATTCATGGTGCAGGTACTGATATCATTACCATTGAAGGTGTGCCATCATTGCATGGTGCTGAACACACGGTTATGCCTGACCGAATAGAAACCGGAACTTTTTTGGTCGCAGCTACAGCTGTCGGCGGTGAAATTCTCTTAAGAGAAACAGACCCCCATTTACTCGATGCAATCTTGGATAAACTTACCGAGGCAGGTGCTCATATTGATTCCAATGAAAATTGGATTCGTTTAAAAATGCACACCAGACCGAAATCAATCAATGTACGTACCGCTCCTTATCCAGCTTTTCCAACCGATATGCAAGCACAGTTTATGTCATTGAATTGTGTTGCTTCTGGAACAGCCATCGTCACAGAAACAATTTTTGAAAACCGTTTAATGCATGTGCAAGAATTAATACGCATGAATGCGAATATTGAAGTTGAAGGTAATACAGCCATTGTCCATGGTGTTCCCCAGCTCGATGGTGCTCATGTCATGGCGACCGATTTACGCGCCTCAGCAAGTCTTGTGATTGCTGGCTTAGTGGCACAAGGAGAGACTGTAATCGATCGTATCTATCATTTGGATCGGGGTTATGAAAATATTGAAGGAAAATTATCGACCCTGGGTGCGCAGATCCGACGCGCTCAATAAAAAAAGCCTTTGCAATCGCAAAGGCTTTGTAATTAAGAATAAAAAAGCAAACTATCCGATAATCAATTCAGATTAAAGTTTCTGTTGTTTGTAGCTAACGATAACCGTTGCAATTTTCTTGTTCAATCCCATCACAGGAACAACCAATATCTTTTTGCCATCCACATCCGATCTTACAGTAATTTTCTGCAAATTTAGAATTTCTCTAGGAAACAACTCTGTACCATTAGCTTCCTCTAATCGTTTGTCCGTTGAAACTAATAATTTTCCATCGTCATTTATTAACACGACACGTTCAGTATCCTTCATTTTGACAATTTCACTAAGGTATTGATCTATCTGATCAATATTATTACGAATCAGTTCACCACGAACCGCCCAAGACAAAATCTGACCAAAACGCTCTTCTTCTTTAATATATTGATGATCAGCATATTCACGGGCTTGCTGTGTAATCAATACACGCTCATGCTCAAGCTTTTTGGCCATGTCAGATTCTGCTTTATTGACGGCAATGATTTTCCAAGCAAAAATAACGACGATAACTCCAACCAGAATCACTGCGTATTTCCCCGGAAGTTGCATCGTCGGAACTTTGGCCAGCCACTCAAACTTGGCGCTTAATTGTGAAAACAAGTTATCAACTGGCGGTTGTTGGTTCTGGTTTTGCTTGTTGTTAGCTGTCATGGATAACTCCTTGTGTTATTGGTAGCGAGGAATGCAAATTATCCACTAATCCTGGAGGAAGTAAAAGTGGCGGGTGTCAATTAACTCGTGGTTTTGCGCATGATTTGCTATTTTTACATCATAACTGCAACACCATGTCATTCACAGAATCGTAATTAGTCAAAATAACTCGCTTGTATTTTGCTCTATAATAAACGCTTCATGGCATTTTATATGGAAAACAGGGAATTTCAGCGACATAATGGATAATAATTCTGCAGCGAAAAAAGAAAATCACAAAAACACTTGGTCCGGGCGTTTCAACGAACCGGTCTCCGCCCTTGTGGAACGTTATACCGCTTCTGTTGATTTTGATCAGCGTCTCGCTGAATATGATATTCAGGGATCGTTGGCTCATGCACAAATGCTTGCAGAGCAAGGAATTATCAGCAACGAAGATTTTACAGCCATCCGGCATGGATTATATCAAATCCGCGATGAAATCCGGTTGCATCAATTCACATGGTTGCAAGAACTCGAGGACGTTCATTTAAATATTGAAAAACGCTTAACCACATTAGTCGGCGATGCTGGCAAGCGATTACACACCGGTCGCTCACGTAATGATCAGGTTGCGACCGATATTCGGTTATTTTTGCGCACTTCGATTGATGAGATCACCAATTTGATTAAAGCCATGCAAGTTGCCTTGTTAAATTTGGCGGAACAGCATATTCACACGATCATGCCTGGATTTACGCATCTTCAGGTCGCTCAGCCTGTATCCTTTGGCCATCATCTGATGGCTTATTTTGAGATGCTAAAACGCGATTCTGAGCGACTAAATGATTGTAGAAAGCGTATGAATCAATTACCACTGGGTGCAGCTGCATTGGCTGGCACGAGCTATCCGATCAATCGCGAACGGGTGGCGCAATTGTTAAGTTTTGAGAGCGTTTGCCAAAATTCCTTGGATGCGGTGTCAGATCGGGATTTTGCCATTGAATTTTGTGCTTGCGCAGCATTGATCATGACGCATCTATCTCGTATGTCGGAAGAATTCATTTTATGGATGAATCCTGCATTCGGTTTTATCCAACTCGCTGATCGATTCTGTACCGGCTCTTCGATCATGCCACAGAAAAAAAATCCAGATGTGCCGGAACTGGTACGCGGCAAAACCGGACGTGTCAACGGTCACTTAATAGCACTGCTGACATTGATGAAAGCCCAGCCACTGGCTTATAACAAGGATAACCAGGAAGACAAAGAACCACTCTTTGATACTGTCGATACCTTGACAGATACGCTGCGGATTTACGCCGATATGCTTACCGGTGTGCAAGTGAATCAGCAAGTAATGCGCCGGTCGGCTTTGCACGGGTATGCAACGGCTACCGATCTGGCCGATTATTTGACTAAAAAAGGTATTCCTTTTCGTGATGCACACGAAATTGTAGCGAAAACAGTGCAGTATGCGGAACAAAAAGATTGTGATCTTAGTGATCTTGCACTTGATGAGCTACAAAAATTTTCTCCACAAATCGAATTCGATATTTTTGCTGTTCTAACCCTCGAAGGTTCGATGCAGAGCAGAAAGCACACCGGTGGCACAGCGCCTGAACAGGTACAAGCCGCCATTCAAAAAGCCAAAGAGTGGTTGGCTGCAGAAAATTTAAAACATGCAAGCATGGCATGAAATCAACAGACAAATTTCTGTTGCCACGGATAGTTTCTTCGAGGTTAAAGAGGCCTATTCCATCGGTGGAGGTTGTATCAACAAGGCTTATTGTATTGCAGACGGGAAACAACGTTACTTTGCCAAATTAAATACCTCTGGAAATTTGGCCATGTTTGAGGCCGAAACTGCTGGTCTCCTGGAAATTCGCCAATCACGCACTGTGCGTGTTCCCGTACCGATTTGTTCCGGACAAGACGCTCATGCAACATGGCTCATTCTGGAATATCTCGATATCAATAATGGAAAATGCGGCAAAGCATCCGATCTGGGTCAACAACTTGCTGCTATGCATCGTACGGCTTGTAATCAATTTGGTTGGATTCGCGACAATACCATTGGGAAAAATCCACAAATCAACACAACCTCCTCAAATTGGGTCGAATTCTGGCGCATGCATCGTTTAGGCAGTCAACTCGAGCTGGCTAAAAACAATGGATTTAATGGAAAGCTGCAAGAGTTTGGAGAACAATTACTGGTGAATCTGGAGAAGCTTCTTCCAGACACTTCGCCATTACCTTCATTATTGCACGGCGATCTCTGGGGTGGTAATTATGCTTATGATAAGACCGGAGAGCCGGTGTTATTTGATCCTGCAGTGTATTACGGCGATCGAGAAACTGATATTGCCATGACCGAACTTTTCGGTGGGTTCCCGGCTGATTTTTATTCTGCTTACCGCTGTGACTATCCTCTGGATTCCGGTTATAATATCAGGAAAGTAGTTTATAATCTGTATCATGTTCTTAATCATCTAAACCTGTTTGGCGGCGGCTATTACTATCAAGCCGAACAAATGATAAGTAACTTGCTTGCAGAAATTCGCTGATAAAGTCAGAATCGCATTACCCGTTCTAACGACATACAAAAACCATCTTACTGTTCCAATGAACTATTCATATTGCGATAACCACTCATGACCAAATATGTCTTTGTGACAGGCGGTGTTGTTTCCTCGCTGGGTAAAGGAATTGCAGCTGCATCTCTTGCCGCACTGCTTGAGTCGCGTGGACTTAAAGTGACTATGCTTAAATTGGATCCTTATATCAATGTGGACCCGGGTACCATGAGTCCGTTTCAGCATGGTGAAGTATTTGTAACTGAGGATGGCGCCGAAACAGATCTTGATCTGGGACATTATGAGCGTTTCATCACTACCCGTATGACTCGACATAATAACTTTACTACCGGTCAAATCTACGAAAGTGTTATTCGCAAGGAACGACGCGGTGATTATCTTGGAGGCACTGTTCAGGTTATTCCCCATATTACTGATGAAATTAAGCGCTATATTCAAGCCGGCGTGGGAGATGCGCAAATCGCGATTATTGAAATTGGCGGCACGGTCGGCGACATCGAATCGCTTCCGTTTCTGGAAGCTATCAGACAAATGGCAGTACAAAATCCGCGCTTGGACACCTGCTTCATCCATCTTACCTTATTACCTTATATCGGCTCGGCCGGTGAGCTGAAAACCAAGCCCACTCAGCATTCGGTCAAGGAGTTACGTGAAATTGGGATTCAACCGGATGTTTTGCTATGTCGTTCAGACCGTGAGCTGCCCGAGGACGAGCGCCGAAAAATAGCACTTTTTACTAATGTTCGGGAAGAAGCCGTCATATCCGCCATCGATGTGGATAGCATCTATAAAATTCCAGGTTTACTGCATGCACAGATGTTGGATGAAATTATCTGTCATAAACTGAACATTCTGGCAAAACCTGCGGATTTGGGTGTCTGGAACAAACTAGTATATGCGCTCGAGCACCCCAAACACACAGTTACTATCGCCATTGTAGGTAAATACGTTGATTTAACCGAGTCTTATAAATCATTGTCAGAGGCTTTGATTCATGCCGGTATCCATACTCACAGCCGAATTAACATCACTTACATTGATTCTGAAAATATTGAAACAGAAGGCACCAGGGGTTTGAGTGAAATGGATGCAATCCTGGTTCCTGGCGGATTTGGCAAACGTGGTGTCGAAGGTAAAATAATGGCCATCAACTTTGCCCGAATCAACCGCATACCGTACCTCGGCATTTGTTTAGGTATGCAACTGGCTGTAGTTGAGTACGCACGTAACAAAACCGGCATGAAAGATGCCCACAGCACTGAATTCAATCCGGAAACACCGTTCCCAGTTATCGGATTGATTACCGAATGGCGAACTCGGGATGGACAAATTGAAATACGCGATGAAAATTCCGATATTGGTGGGAGTATGCGATTAGGCGGACAGGAATGCATATTGAAGAAAGATACTCTCGCCTGGAAGACCTATGGCACAGATACCATTATCGAGCGTCATCGCCATCGGTATGAAGTTAATAATCTCTATATTCCTAGATTAGAAAAAGCAGGGCTCTGCATCAGCGGCTTTTCTAAAGAAGAGAATCTGTGTGAAATGATAGAACTGTCTGATGCTGAACATCCCTGGTTCTTGGGTTGTCAATTTCATCCGGAATTTACTTCTACCCCACGGTTAGGGCATGCATTATTCAAATCCTATGTTCAAGCAGCAATAAATTTTGCCAGCAAACATCAACTCTCCGGAGATGAAAAAATTCATGCATTATGTAGCAACTGACGGAGCACAAAAAACTTAGAATCAAGAAATAAAGAAGAATAATCGGTATTATCGATACATCATTGTGGTTGTAGCAGAAATCACAAAATTGCCATCAATTAATTAATAACAGTAAACGTAAATAACAGGAAAAATGTAGCATGAGTGCAATTGTAGAAGTCATCGCCCGTGAGATTCTGGATTCTCGCGGTAATCCAACTATTGAAGCAGATGTAACGCTGGAATCGGGAGTTCTAGGCCGCGCTTCAGTTCCCTCTGGTGCATCTGTTGGAACCAAAGAGGCAATGGAACTGCGCGATGGTGATGCACAACGCTATTCAGGAAAAGGTGTTCTTAAGGCGGTGAAAAATGTTAATACCGAAATCTCCGAAGCGTTATTGGGTTTGGATGCTATTGATCAAAGTTTCATTGATCAAACTGTAATTGATTTAGACGGATCCGAAAACAAATCCAGACTTGGTGCCAACGCAATTCTGGCAGTATCGCTGGCGGTTGCCAAAGCAGCCGCCGAGGAATCAGGATTGCCGCTGTATCGTTATCTGGGTGGTGCTGCTTCAATGTCAATGCCCGTTCCGTTGATGAACTTAATTAATGGTGGCGCGCATGCCAATAATAATATCGATATGCAAGAATTCATGATTGTGCCGCTGGGAATCTCAAATTTTCATGACGCCATTCGTTGCGGTGCCGAAGTTTTTGGAACGCTCAAGAAGCTTATTAATAACAAAAATATGCCTACTACAGTGGGCGATGAGGGTGGGTTCGCACCTAACTTGGAAAACAATGAAGCAGCTTTGCAATTAATTGTAGAAGCTATTGATCAAGCAGGTTATCAACCTGGAAAAGATATTGCGATTGGTGTTGATTGTGCCAGCTCTGAATTTTTTCATGATGGCAAATACCATTTATCTTCCGATAATTTGCATCTGACGTCAGCGCAATTCGTCGATTATTTATTATCGTGGGTGGATAAATATCCTATCATCAGTATCGAGGACGGTATGAGCGAGCATGATTGGGATGGGTGGAAATTATTAACCCATAAATTGGGTGATTCAATTCAATTGGTTGGCGATGATATCTTTGTCACCAACGCAAGAATTCTACAGGAGGGGATCAAGCAAGGCATTGCTAATTCTATCTTAATCAAGGTAAATCAGATTGGCACATTAACAGAAACATTCGCAGCCATTGAGATGGCTAAATGTGCTGGTTACACTGCAGTCATCTCACATCGCTCAGGAGAAACCGAGGACACCACCATCGCCGACATCGCAGTAGCGGCCAATGCACTACAAATCAAAACTGGCTCACTATCCAGATCTGACCGTCTTGCTAAATACAATCAACTATTACGAATTGAAGAAAATTTAGGAAATACAGTAAAATATGCCGGCCGGAGCGCGTTTTATCAGCTTAAATAATGAAGCCATTGAGTTTCATACTGCTGATGTTAATTCTCGCAATGCAATACTCATTGTGGGTTGGTAAAGCAAGCTGGTTAAGAGCTCTACAGGTAGATCAAGAAGTTGTCGCGGCACGTAAAAATAATTTACAGTTACAGGCGCGCAATAACAAGCTGGAAGCCGAAGTCAATGACTTAAAACAAGGGCTTGAAGCAATTGAAGAGCGCGCTCGAAGCGATTTGGGTATGATCAAGGAAGGGGAAGTGCTTTTCCAGATTGTTAGGAACGCACAACCTCAAACTTCCCAATCATATATCGCACCATAAAATTCTCTCGAACTTGAGCGATCCTGAGCACTGAATAATCAAATGATTGTTATTCGGATGCTTATCAATTGTTCAATCTGGCTTTGGCTTAAATAAATTTGCTTGAAAAACGTCAAATAATTGACATATTACTTCTGTCGAACTAAATCTCATTGTGGAGCAAAAAAATGAAAAGGATTTTTCTTTTTTTAATTACTAACTTGGCTATCATTGTTGTGCTTAGTATTACTTTACGGCTGTTGGGATTCGAAAGAATTTTGGATGAGCAGGGTGCAGGTCTGGATATTAATTCAGTATTATTGTTTGCAGCTGTATTCGGATTTGGCGGCTCCTTCATGTCGTTAGCAATGTCAAAATGGACCGCTAAACGTTTTACTGGTGCGCAAGTCATTGAAATTCCGAGGAACGCGCGAGAGCATTGGCTATTATCTACCGTACAGCGGCAGGCAAAGATTGTGGGTATTGGCATGCCAGAGGTGGCCATTTATGAAGCTCCTGATGTCAATGCTTTTGCTACAGGAATGTCAAAAGATGCCGCACTGGTTGCTGTGAGTACTGGATTATTAAATACCATGAGTCAGGATGAAGTGGAAGCGGTACTGGCTCACGAAGTCAGTCATATCGCAAATGGCGATATGGTCACATTGGCGCTAATACAAGGTGTCGTCAACACATTTGTTATCTTTCTATCACGCGTTATTGGACATACGATAGATCGTGCTGTATTTAAAACTCAAGAAGGCCACGGACCTGCTTTCTGGGTTACCACCATTATCGCTGAAATTGTTCTGGGTGTTCTGGCTAGTATCATTGTCATGTGGTTTAGTCGTCAACGCGAGTTTCGTGCCGATGCGGGTGGGGCCAGTCTGGCAGGTAAAGGAAAAATGATTGCTGCACTTCGACGATTACAACTAGCTCACGGGCAGGCCCATTTACCGGATCAGTTAGCAGCTTTTGGTATTTCTGGAAGCAGTAATGGATTAACGAGACTATTTATGTCGCATCCCCCCTTGGAGGAAAGGATCGCAGCACTTGAAGCCCAACAGCCCGCTAAATTCTGACATTTGATGATAGGAAACGCCACGCGAGTCGCATGGCGTTTTATTTTTTATACAACTTATTATTTATTATGCTGAGCTTCGTTGGTTATTATTTAAGTATGACTAATAACTGATCTCACACAAAAAATATTCGTAATTCTCAAATACAGTTAAAAAGAGTCTTTCCTTTCTTGTATTAATAAGATCTCTTATGAAATTGGTTGTACTGTAAAATAAAAATTAATAAGAAGTTTCTCTCGAAAAATCTTCCCAGATATAAGGTGGATTTACTGAAGGCTTTAATGGCATCCAGAAGGTTGCCACATCCAATGCTCCAACAAGTGTTCGGCCCACCGTATGCATGAGGCCCATTGCCAATCCAACCGTAATACCATATATTGGACCATCTTTTTGCCCTGTCAGCACTACATTCTTTGGCAGCTCCACCCACCCAGTAGCCACATTTGCAATTCCGCTTACAAATCTCTCACCCGAGGCACTAAAGTTACTGCCTGAAGCAATTGCTTGAGACGAGAAAATAAAAGAAATCGCAAGCACCAAAGATAATTTAACAATACTTCCCATCAAAGAATCTCCTTTATACAGTTTTTAGAATTTATTAAATTTTTGCCTTTAATGAGAGCCAGCAAAAATTCCCTAGCAGTTTACTCTTTCGGAATTAATCATACAAATCAAGCTGAAGTATATTGTGATCGGTTTCCTTCTATATGACTAATGTTAAATCTCGCAGAAAAAATTCTTTTATCTTGCAACAGCCTATCGATCTTGGTTAATCGAAGAATTTGGGATTAAACGCTCTCGCATTGCCAAATTTTCTTTAATTTCCTCCAGTGCGCGCCAGGCCGGTCGGAGTTTCTGGTCTGCAGTTAATTGCAATTGGTTGCCTATTTCAAAAATGCTGTCCTGAGTGGCATTTCCATACGCTGTTAGTACTTGGGCGCGAATAGGTTGTGAGAATTCAACTATCGCAATATAACTATCTCCAGAAGTGGATTTGAATTTGCCATCTCCATCCTTCTCATAAATAATTTCACGAAAAATACCTAGCTCCGTGCTAGAACCGTTACCGGGCAAATCAACTCCATTACGACGCAGACGGGCAATATCTCCCCACGGCGTGTCGAGCTCATTCGCACTGGCTCGCAGTTGATCTACGGCATCGCGCAAAGCCGATACGGCCAATGACTTGTCAGCTAAGCCGCGAGGCGATATCAATGGCTCTGACGGCGTAAAAGGGTGTGCATAAAAAAGATCGCCAAGCAACTGTTCGGGAAGAAACACATAATTCGCGTCAGCTTCGATAGTTTTGGTAATGGTTCGTTCAACCCATTTCTCGAACCAAACGCTAAAAAGCAATGCACCACGGCTTTCCGCCAAATACTGCCGGTCCCAATGGCTGAGCACATCGGTGGCTTGCTGTAATGACGACTCACCACTCGCATGCGCAGCTGCGAGCAGATCATCAAGCAATTGATCGGCTACCAGTGCGCGCGTAGAATGCTTGGCAGTAATCAGTTCTGCATAACTCATGCGCTGATGCGCATGCAGCATCTGTAATCCCCGTAGTTCACGGTTATTGGTTACATCCGCTGCAATGTTGGAGGAATAGAGATTCTTGTCGAGAAAAGGCATCGTCATGTACCAGGGCGCGCCATTGCTATTTTGTACCCAGCCCGACGTGGGGTCGATTGATTTCGGTAGATTGTGGTAGCTGTGTGTCTCTGTCCAGATCAGACGTGAATCATCCCCGATTATGGGTTTGCGCCAAAAAGCTGTATCTCCGAAGTCTCGAACCGGAATAATACCATTGAAGGCTAACATTATATGTTTGTCAACATCCGCATAAATTACATTGAACAGAGGTAAATGACCGCCTTGTAAGGCTTTTTGGAATGCATCTAAATCAGCAGCATGCCCCATTTCCCACCATTGCCGGTTCATATTGGCCAGTAACGGCGTTTGCAGTAATGCCAGGCGTACCGCTAAAATTTGCCCTTCATGTTCAATTATCGGTCCTTGTCGAGCTCTTTGAACTAGGAAGGCTTCGCTTGCTACACTTTCATCCGGTTGACGAATCCGAATAGTTTCAGTAGTAACAGTAAAGCTTTGCTTGACTCCATCTAGCCAATAGCCCTCGTCGAGCACGTCACCGATTAATTTCAGTTGGTAGAGATCACACCCATCCATGGGGTTGACAGTGTGTGTCCAGCCCAGATGATCGTTAAATGCAATTTGCAATACCGGAGAACCCACTAAAGCCGCACCATAAAGATTCATCTTCGGCAAGACGATATGAGCTTCATAAAATGTTTCCAATCCTCCCCAATCGAGATGTGGATTAACCAGTAGCATGGTATTTCCACTGCCAGAATAATTAGCACCTAGTGCCCAACCATTTGAAGCAGCCGGTTGATCAGAAAAATCATAGCCAGGCAACACTGCGCCACATTCCGATATACCGGCAATAAAGACGGTCATTGTTCGCGTGGTATGAGCAATCACATCTTGTGGTGTCACCGGCAGTATGGCTTTTACGGTGTCGGAAATTAACTCAGGGTGTTGTCGTGCGAAATCATTGATGCCGATAGAGAATGCCATCAAGTTTTTCTTAAAATCAGCATCTTGCTGCTCATACCATTCTTCGGCTAAATTCGGAATGCCGAGTAATCGTGTGGAGCGATCAGCAGCCAGATAATTCTCGCCAAAAAATTCAGCGCCTCGTCCGCGTGCAATAGCATAAAGTTTAAGCAGTAAATCAGCATGGCTTCTCATTTGTGCCCAGCCAAAAGCATAAAAGGCATCGCTGTCTTGTCGGGCAACAATATGTGGAATACCCCAGGTATCCCACAAAATCTCCGCAGCATCATGAGTTTTTGTAGGGGGTTGAGCAGGTTGACAGGCGCCCAGAAGTAGAGCGGTCAGTAGCATGATGTACCGTAATAAGTACAACCGAGATCGGTTTTTCATATGGGTCCTCAATTCCGACGATGTAATAAGCCCCGTTAAAGCAACCGCAGACATAAAAACATTCGTGATTTATTGTGCAACCGCGTGTTCTGCGCGCAAAGTTTTCTTGTCAATCTTACCGACACTGGTTTTAGTGATACTTTCAACTTGCTTGAATCGCGTAAGTAACGCATGCTTTGGAATTGATCCGCGCTCGACAAACAAACGCACCTGTTCTTGTGCAGCCGATTCTTTAAACAGATTATTATCTACGATCAGTAATGCCAACGGACATTCTCCCCAGCGCTTGTCCGGAACACCGATAACTGCCACTTCCTTGACACCGATGACCTGAGTGAGGGCATCCTCCAATTCCAGTGATGATACCCATTCACCAGCGACTTTAATGACATCTTTCAGACGATCAGTAATGTACAGATAGCCATTGGAATCCTTGGTGCCGATATCCTGTGTATGCAGATAATCGCCACGCCAGAGTGCAGCACTGGCTTCGATATTATCGAGATACCCGTGCGTTAACCAAGGCGCGCGTGCAACAATTTCTCCGCTGCTTTGACCATCATGTGCTTGCGACTGCATTACTTCATCGACGATCTGCAGATCCACCAAGGGTATTGCACGTCCGGCACAGCATAATTTTGCCAATGTATCATCTGTCATCGGACCTTGTGCAGTAGCATTTAATTGCGCCAACGTAAGTATAGGCGCTGTTTCGGATAAACCATACCCGGCAAAGCAATCGATCCCCATTTCCAATGCCTGTCTGGCTAGTACCTGGGGCAATGCCGATCCACCAATAACGACTTTCCAGCCGCGAAGATCCACTGCAGCTGCTTGTGCTGCGGTCAGTATCATTTTCAATAAGGTTGGTACACAGTGCGAACATGTAACTTGTTCTTCACGAATTAATCGCAGCAACATATCGGGTGCGTACCGTCCTGGGTAAACTTGCTTTATACCAAGCAATGTAACGATGTAAGGAATACCCCAGGCATGCACATGAAACATCGGTGTCAGTGGCATATAAACATCTTCGGAATGAAAACGTTGCTGTGCTGCCGGTGCAGTTAAGGCCATGCCTGCTGCTAGGGTATGCAATACCAATTGCCTGTGCGTGTAATAAACACCTTTAGGCACACCAGTCGTTCCTGTGGTATAGAAAGTTGTCGCCCGGGTATTTTCATCAAAATCACTAAAATTAAAACCGTCTTTTTGATCTGCCAGCCAGCATTCATATTCATTATCAAATTGCAAAATGGTTTGTGGTATTGCTGTTTCATCCGCCATGACAATATACTTTTGTATTCCAGGCAATTCTGCATGAATGCTTTCGATAATCGGAATGAAATCCGCATGCAGCAGCAACATCGAGGCACGGGAATGATTCAAGGTATAGGCAATCTGTGCCGGTGTCAGTTTGGTATTGACTGTCATCAGTGTTGCACCATACATCGGTATCGCGAAATAGCATTCGAGATAGCGGTGACTATCATGATCCATAACCGCAATCACATCGTTCTGCTGCAAACCATATGCGGCCAAGGCGGCACCGAACCGTCTAATACGATCATATACCTGACGGTAATTCAAGCGTAATTGATCGCGATAAACAATTTCCTGATTGGATGCATTCGCTAGCGGTGTATGCCAAAGTTGTTTCAGCAACAGTGGGTATGATGTCATATTTGTTTTAGCGCAAAACCCCTTAGGAGGATTGTGCCTCCTATGAGAATCCTAGACGTTGTGTACTTATCTTTTGGCTTTCAATTCTGGATAAACTTAAAAGGATTCGGATTGATCATTTTTGAGCGCGCGCCCAGCGTTTCCTTTGCCAGATAATAACACCTGTTACTGAAAGCATGGCAACGAGTAATCCCAGCACCGAGATCATGATGCGTCCGGGTAGGCCAAGAATCCGACCGGAGTGCAGCGGAAATTGAGCGTCCAGAAAGATATCGCCTGCGCTCCCGGTTCCGGGTATTTTTTCTCCTAATAAAGTGCCATCCTGGCCGTCGAAATAAAGCCAGGGGTTACCAAGGCCAAACTCTGCATGATCTTGTCCCGGCTCATGAAATGTAACACCATAAATACCATATTCTGGATCATAAAACATGCCTCCTAATGGAATGCTCCAATTTCTTTTTTGCGATTCCGCATGGGCTAATTCTATGATTTCGCTGCGAGCAATTATGGGCTCGATAGGTTCATCATGTGGGTTGGGGGTACGTATTGCAAAGGGATCGGGGGTGAGTGTGGAAAAGATTGAGACGATGGGTCGGGAGATTTCCAATTTAAGATTCATCGAGACTGCTGTCACGGCAAGTATCAATAATAGCCCCCATAGCCATACCCCGCCGGAACGGTGTAGATCAAAATTCAGCTTATAACTGCCTTGTCGCCAGCGAAAAGCAAATGACTTCCGCCAGACTTCAAAATTGGGAAATGAAATCCATAATGCAATGAAGCAATCGATGGACCACACAATTGCCAAAATGCCCATTAATACAATGCCTAATTCAATGTCAAAAGCATCCGGAATGTGCATGCTATAGTGCAGTTTATACAGAAAGGGAATGAAATTCTCGCGGGTGAGCGAGATTTCGCCCCACATGCGCGAGCCCCGTAGTTCTCCACTCACAGGATCCAGTGCGATTTGATTGAATCCCAAATCAAATGCTTTACCTGTTCTCGGATCTATGCGTCCTTTCACTCCCAGTCCCAAGTTTTCATCAGGCTCGATAGTTAGCGGTAGCCATGTGATGAGTATTCTGGGATCTGCTGCTTCAAGTTGATCCGCAAGGATCGTTGGAGGCAGCGGATCCCCTTGGCTTTGTCTGTCGAATAATTGTGGATTTAACCATTCATCGAGTTCATGATCCCATGAAATGATTGCGCCGGTCAGGCCCGAGATAAAAAGGAAGACAGCTAAGAAAAGACCGGCCCAGCGATGTAATAACGTTAGAATCTGACGATTTGCCCTGGATTTTCCCGATTGTTTTTCTTGCTGTTCAATTGCAGCCGGTATTGCAGATTCAATATATTTTTTCATAATGTTAAGCTACGCCATGGGCTGTTATCAGCGGTGAGGCGATTGTTCCGGATTCGGTTTTTAATGACCGCACATTAACCTGAGTCAAACGACCGTTTTCCATTCGGATAAGGCGATTTGCCAAGTGAAAATAACGATCATCGTGGGAAATCACTAATATTGTTTTGCCCATTGCACGCAATTCGGGAAGCAATTCATGATAGAAGATTTCCTTAAAAACAGGGTCCTGATCAGCGGCCCATTCATCAAATACCAGAAATGGCCGATTCTCAAGATAAGTGATCGCAAGCGCCAGACGTTTGCGCTGTCCTTGCGATAACGTAAGCGTAGTAAAGGCACCATTCTGAACTTTTACCTTATGCTGTAAGTGTAATTTCGTTAAAAGCTCGTTTCCTTTTTTATCCAGATCGTTTTCATGCTTGGTTTCAAGTAATCGATCAAAAAGGTGGAAATCGGAAAAAATTGTCGAAAAAAATTGCCTGTAATAATCACGATTTATATCTTCGATAGTTACACCATTAAGGATGATCTTTCCTTCTTCCGGAGGATAGAGGCCCACCAGTAATTTTGCTAAAGTCGTTTTGCCGCTGCCATTACCTCCAACCAGGAAGGTAATTTCTCCAGGATGAAATTGCAAATCTATCGGGCCTAGCGTAAACATTTCATCTTTTTGTTCATGATAATAGCGGTGTAACACACTTTCCAACCTAATGGATTGCAAGGGGGGCAATTCAGCTTTAAGGGTTTGCGATTCGGTGGAAGACATGGAGCGCGTAATTTCATCGATGCGTTCAGCCGAAACTTGTGCCAGATTTGCGCGTGGAATATTCAATAATAGAGCTTCGAGCGGTCCCAACATATAAACAAATACCAGTGCATATCCTGTCATGATCAATGTTCGATCGGGAACATCGCCAACCAGCATGAACAGCACCATGCCAATAAATGCATAAATCAAGAAATTTCCCCAGCCTGCTGAAGCTACAAAAATGGACATCCCCAGCGTCCGTTCTTTACGTACTTTTTCAATTGATTGCCCGAGTACATCATTATAAAAAGCAGCGCGCTTGTCTCGATTGAGACGTAATTCTTTTGCACCGTCCGTGAGTGAACGAAAATAAGCAAATAAGTTATCCTGTTCCTCAGCGGCAATATCCAGGTGCCGTATGGCGCGAAGATGGGCAAGATGATATCCAAGAGAGCCAAATCCGATGACCAGGAGCGCTAATAAGAAAACCTGCCATGACAGAAAAGCCATGTAAACCAGGCAGCCGGCAACTACGACAGCATTTGTCAGAATTACCGGAAAACTAACGAAAAATTCGGCTACACGGGTGCAATGCTCGGAAAGTGCGGACTGTATGCGCGCTGCGCCCAGTAATTCGAGTTGCCGGTAATCAGCGACAATCACACGTTTTGCAATAAAACCGCGAAGCTCGGCGTGCGCGGCTTGTCCCAGTCGTTCAAACAAAATGGCGGCCACCACATAACTCACCATGACGCAGAGCGCTGTTGCTGCGAATATGAAAGCCATTTTTTCGTTATCCGATTCAGCGGTTGTCAGTGCGGCACTGATTTGTGCAAGCAGCAGAACACTGCAAATTCCATGCACAATGCTGGCCATTGATGCGCTTAGAAGTAGAGGCTTGGACTGTTTAATAAGATACTTCAACATGGTTTATCCATTTCGGAAAAGATATCAGTAGTGACGAATGATGAAAGCAAATGTTTACTTTCCTGGGCTAACGTAGACAGTAATTTTAAGTAGTTAAACGATTAACTGAAGAAGTATTTGTAGACAGTCATTTCTTGCTATTTGTCAGTGGCAGAGCCATTTTCCAATTTTATTGAGACGTTCTGAAAGATGAGAGGAATAGTTATCAGAAAGTAAAAATAATAAATAATAATACTTCTCATTCGTCTTCAAAATAGATAAAGAAATTACAAAAATAATCTCTCATTGGAAATGAATGAAGCAGTTTCAATTAAATGATCAGCCTGGTGAATTATTAATGAAGCAACCGATACTTCCGGTTCGCTTGATATCTCGTCCGAATCAAATTTGCTATGGCGTTACCTATGAAAATAAAACTTTACGTGTGAAAGAAAATGAAAAGGGGAGAGAAACGCTCTGGCATTTATATAAACAATCTGACCAATTAAACTTGGAATGGGCGGGTTATTCTCATGAATATCCTGAAGCGACCGAATTATTGGCAGCAATAGAAGCTTCGGTAGTGAACTATCCGCATCAGAAAAAACTATCTCTATTGATTCCAAACGATCATCTCAGCGAGCTTTTTGATTCGGGTGTTTTGATTAAAAATGCGAATAATCAGGTTTTTGTTTATGTAGATATTTTTTGGCAGCAAGCCAGAGTATGGCGCCCTTCGATACCTGTTCAGATTTTTCCTATTCACTATGTCGTGAGTCATGGACGGAGTCATCCGCTACGTCCGCCAAAACCCATCGGTAAAGTTTATCAACGGTATATTTCGTGGCTGAACCGTACCTTGATTTTTCGGGCAATTGATCCGGTAACAGATCTGATCTGTTTCAATCGCTGGATGAATGATCCGGTCGTGGCAGAGTTCTGGCAGGAAGAAGGGGATTTATCCAAACATCGTGCTTATCTTGCTGCTATCGAAGCTGATCCACATATAACGGGTCTGATGGGTTGTTTTGATGATGAGCCATTCGGTTATTTCGAAATTTATTGGGCCAAGGAAGACCGGATTTCGCCCCATTACGATGTCAATGATTTTGATCGTGGCTGGCACGTATTGATCGGGGAGCCTCATATGCGTGGCAAGCCTTTTGTTACAGCCTGGCTACCGTCCATTTCGCATTATTTGTTTCTTGATGATGATAGAACACAACGTCTTGTGATCGAGCCGCGCATTGATAACCATAAGATGATACGAAATCTAGCGCAGTGCGGCTATGCAAACATCAAGGAATTCGATTTTCCTCACAAGCGCGCGATGCTTGGCATGTTGTCACGGGAACATTTTTTTGTTGAACAACTATGGGTGCCGCGTCGCATTTCGTTACCCCAGTCTGTCGCATTATCTTAAGGATCTCATGATGAAAATTTTTGATTTGATTGGTATTGGTTTTGGCCCATCCAATATAGCGCTTGCTATAACGCTCGAAGAGAAAAAACAGGCTGGTTATCCCACCGAATCCTTTTTTATTGAGAAGCAGCCTAGTTTTGCATGGCATGCCAACATGATGTTGGATAACGCGCACATGCAGGTTTCTTTTCTTAAAGACTTGGCCACGATGCGCAATCCGGCCAGTCATTTTACATTTATCAATTACTTACACGAGAAGAGTCGATTGCAGGATTTTATTAATCTGAAAACTTTCTTTCCGAGTCGTCGTGAGTTTAATGATTATCTCGCGTGGGCCGCGGGGCATTTTGATCACTGTTGCGCATATGGTGAAGAGGTGATTGAAGTGTTACCGGAAAAATTCAGTGATGAGATTTCATTGTTGCGCGTCCGCTCCAGAGATAAAAGACAAATTGTTCATGAACGATTAACTCGAAGCCTGGTGGTCAGCATTGGCGGTCAACCCAGAATTCCGGAGAGTTTTGCACAAATAAAAGATGATCCCAGGGTTTTTCATTCAAATGATTATTTGAAACAAATTAAACAGCATGTGCAGGCCAGGAAAATTGCTGTAGTTGGAGCAGGGCAGAGCGCATCGGAAATCTTTATGGATTTGCATCATCGTTCTGATGCCACGCAAATTGATTTGATTATGCGCGCCCGGTCAATCAAGCCATCGGATGATAGTCCATTCGTTAATGAAATTTTTAATACCGATTTTACCGATTTTGTTTTTAATACGCCGGAGCAGGAGCGGGGAAGAATTCTCGGTGAATTTTGGCACACCAATTATGCGGCACCCGATCTGGTTCTGATCGAACAAATTTATAACGTGTTTTATCAGCAGAAAGTTGCTGATATAAAGCGGCATCGTTTTTTACGGCGTCATGTAGTCAGAAAAGCAATCGCTCAATCAGATGGGATTCAATTCACTCTCCATGACTTGAATGACGATCGCGAGAAAACCTCAACTTATGACGCGGTGGTATTGGCAACAGGGTATCACCGCGATCATTACAAATCATTGCTTGCGCCGCTCATGCCTTATTTGAAGGATTGCTCAGTTAATCGCCAATACCGGATAAACAGCGCACCTTCGTTTAAGCCGGCAATTTTTCTTCAAGGTGCTTGTGAAAACAGTCATGGCTTAAGCGATACGTTGCTGTCAGTAACAGCAGTACGTACCGACGAAATAGCACAAGAATTGATGAATCTCATCCATCAGTCAAACAGTACCCAACCTCAGCGTGCAGTAACTTCCGCATTGGCTTAGTCAGTGTATAGAAAAATAAGTAACTAACTTTTTGTGAAATTTAAGATGAAACCCCAGAATAATATTAAAATTATTTCAAAATATGTATGTATGTTTTTTGCCTTGCAGTTGATGATTTTTTCATTACCTATTGATAGTCATGCACAATCCAAACAAGGGTCTTCAGCGCAATCTGCTGCATCAGGCAATCCGCCGCAACCAGCATCTGTACCTCAAGCAGAATCGGAAAAAACCCATCCTCCTGTTTTTCCTATGGTTACAGTCGAAGGAAAGGCCGCTGATGAAGTTGCCGGTTATGTAGCCAAGCGTAGCATCACAGCAACAAAGACGGATACGCCGATTCTGGAGATTCCACAATCAATTTCTGTAGTAACACGCCATGAAATGGATATGCGAAGTGTACAGAATTTTACCGAAGCCTTGCGCTATGTTCCTGGTGTTACTGTTGATCAGTTTGGGTTTGATGGTCGTGGTTTTGAATATATATTGATGCGTGGCTTCAATGGTAATCCGAATGCAAATTTTCGGGATGGTCTGAGTAATGCAGCGCAAGGGTTATTTTTTAATTCTTTTATCACGGAGACCTACGGCCTAGAGCGAGTTGATGTGCTGCGCGGTCCCTCTTCAGTCATGTTTGGTCGTGGGGATGCCGGTGGTATTGTCAACCGTGTTACTAAAAGACCCAATGCCAACCCAGTACGTGAAATCGAGTTTCAATACGGTAACTTTGATCGCAAGCGGATTGCGGCTGATATAGGCGCTGTCAGTAAGGATGGAACTATAATGTTTCGATTGGTCACGACGGCGCTGGAGTCAGGCACGCAAGTCAGGTATCCCAACACCGGCGGCGAACGTGCGCAGATTGAGCGCTTTTATATTGCGCCATCAATAACCTGGCGTCCTACAAATGCCACATCCATTACACTGATGGGTGACATACTGCAAAATCGCAGTGGCTCATCGCCATTTTATATTGCTGCACCGGATGGCAGTTTCTCAAATGTACTGCAAAGCGATCCGAAATTTTCACGATACAATACTAACCAAGCGTCGTTCAGTTATCAAATTGAACATCATTTCAATGAGGCTTTTACTGCGCGCCAAAATTTTCGCTATACACAGCAAACCGGAAATTTCCAGGATTTGTTTTCGAATGGATTCCTTACGGCTGATCGGCCTACATTCGCCGATAGAGGAGCTTATGCTACCAATGAAAGGTTAAGTCAGATTGTTCTTGATACGCATTTGCAAGGCAAGTTTGATACCGGCCCATTTAATCATACGGTATTGTTGGGGGCGGATTGGAATCAGACTAATGCTTCTCTTAAATATTTTGAAGGTTACAATAATGGTTTCGTTCCACCCGGCATTGATCTTTTGAATCCTGTGTATGGTGTGCCGATTCCAAGGCCGGATGTGCTTGGGATAAATGCAAAACAACGCATTGATCAACTGGGTTTTTATATTCAAGATCAAATAAGGTACAACGAAAATTGGATTCTGACACTGAGTGGGCGGTATGACAGAATTCATTCTAAAGATAATGATTTGTTGAGTGTTTCAACAACCCGGGTCAAAGATAGCGCATTTACCGGGCGGGCTGGCTTGACCTATCTGTTTTCGAATGGCATTGCGCCTTATTTCAGTTATTCACAATCCTTCCTGCCGCAGGCCGGTTTTGATTCAAGTAATAAACCTTTTGATCCCACACGTGGCGAACAATTTGAGGCGGGCATCAAATACCAGCCTGTGGGAGGAAGAAGTTTATACACGGCTGCATTTTTTGATCTCTCCAAAACCAATGTATTATCGCGGGATCCAACCGATGAAACGGGTTTTCGCTTTATGCAATTGGGTGAAGTTAGGTCACGTGGGGTTGAACTGGAAGCTCGTGCCGAATTATTGCGTGGCTTGAATGTAATCGGTTCTTTTACTTATCATGATGTGGAAAATGTTAAGGATACCGACTTCAAAGGCAAAATGCCTGTACAGGTACCAACGACTATGACATCGGGATGGCTGGATTATTCTTTCGGTGCATTGGGTATTGATTGGTTACGGGGGTTTGGACTGGGTGGCGGGGTGCGCTATGTCGGTAGAGTTTTTAATGAACAAGAAAATATAAGCTCAACCCCGGCATTTACATTATTCGATGCCACGCTACGCTATGAAAGAGGTCCCATGCTTTTTACCATCAACGCCAGCAATATCTTTGATAATAGATACATTGCCACAACATTTTTCGGTAGACACTATCTAGGTACCGAGCGCACGGTGATCGGTACGTTGACTTTCAGATTCTAGATACATTCGCTCGATTCGTATTCACAATCCCCTTTTCTGGAGAATAATCATGCCACTTGATGAGGATTTGGCGGCATTTCTTGAGCTTGTCGAGAAAAGCATCATTTCCGGGGAAACAACCCCGATGCATTTACTGGCGCCAGAAAAAGCGCGATTGGATTACGATCTTTCCACAAAAATACTGGATGTTTCCGGACCGGCCGTTGCGAGTGTAACAGAAATTTCTATTTTGTGTCGTGATGGAGGATCAATTAATGCGCGGCTATATAAACCAATCGAGTTTGCGCAAGTTACAGATCCTCGCCCGGTGTTGCTCTATTTTCACGGAGGAGGGTACTGCATCGGCGGACTTGAGTCGCATGATTCGCTATGCCGGTCTTTGGCAGCATTGACTCCGTGTTATGTGCTGAATGTAGCTTATCGCTTGGCACCAGAATATCGTTTTCCTACGGCAGTACAGGATGCACAGGATGCCTATCAATGGGTGGTATCCACCGGAGCAGAATTTTCTTTGGATCCAAGCCAGTTGGCAGTGGGGGGTGATAGTGCCGGCGGAACATTGGCCACTGGATTGACAATTAACGCTCGTGAAGAGATGTGGCCACAACCGGTGTGTCAGATATTGCTTTATCCGTGTACAAGTGCTTGGCAGGATACCGAATCTCATCGGCGTTTTGCACAAGGGTATTTGCTTGAAGAAAAAACGTTGCAATGGATGTTTATGAATTATCTTCGCGACAAACCTGATCGAACTGATTGGCGTTTTGCACCGCTCCAGGCAGATAATTTATGCAATCTTGCTCCGGCATTTCTACTTCTTGCAGAATTCGATCCTTTGTTGGACGAAGGAATCGAATATGCTGATAAAATGAAAACCGCAGGTGTTTCTACCCGTGTCAAAATTTATCCTGGAATGATTCACGATTTCGCTCGTCTTGGAAACATTGTGAATGAGGCCCATCAAGTGCGAAAAGATATTGCGGATGCTCTCGCGAATACATTCTATTCGAACTAGAAATAAAACTGATGAAGAAGCATATTTTCTATTTAAAGATTGGATTAATCTAAGTGATTGGGGTATTTGTTCGTTTGGCATTATTTCTCATCTTGACGGGGTGCAATATTTTACCCCAGCGAGACCAGCACGAAGTAGGAGCGAAGCTTCCGCATCAATGGAATGAGGGACAGCCAGGGATCAGTCAGCCGATCCCTGAACAATGGGTAGAAGTTTTTGATGATTTGCAACTGCGGGATTTGATTAAAGCCGCTCTGGCCAATAATTATGAACTGAAGGCGGCGGCGGCACGAGTGGACGCGGCGATTGCGCAGGCCCGGATTGATGGATCTGGGCGTTGGCCGCAAATCTTCTTTAGTGCCGATCATCAGCAAGTGCAGATACGTGAGGCGGGTTTTGGTTCATCGAGATTTGGTGTGTTTGAAGCATTGTTTGGTGTTAGCTGGGAAGTGGATGTATGGGGGCGGATACGTGATTTCCACCAAGCGGCGATGTCGGAGGCCGATGCCACTCAAACTGATTTTTATGGCGCACGACTGTCCTTGGCAGCGCGAGTTGCACAAAGCTATTTTGAATTGATTGAAGCGAAGCTGCAGGCGGCAGTGGTCGAGCAATCGATCAAAGACCGTACCATCATTGCTGACCTGGTACGTGGACGTTTCCAGCGCGGCCTGGTGCGCGGATTGGATTTGCGTTTGGCACTGACTGATTTGGCCAGTGCGGAAGCGCAACTGAAGATAACTCGTAACCGGATTCAAGCCACTGCACGTCGTTTGGAAATTTTGCTGGGCCGTTATCCGGAAGGAGACGAGCTGCAAGCAATTGCTTTGCCTTCTTTGCCTGGTGTTATTGCAGCGGGATTGCCCGCCGAGCTACTGGAACGCAGACCCGATGTAACGGCTGCTTTCAGTCGTCTGCAAGCAGCCGATTTTCGTGCCTCAAGCTCAAGGAAATTACGCCTGCCACGCATTACACTCACTGCGGCAGGCGGCACACGCAGTGCGGATCTAACTGAACTGGTTGACCCCAGATCATTGGCTTGGAACGTGTTTGCAGGGCTTATGCAACCCTTGTTTACAGGCGGGCGAATCGAAGGTGAGATCTTCCGTAATCAAGCACGTGCGGAGGAAGCTTTGAGTCTGTATAAAAATACCGCGCTCAATGCTTTTCGTGAAGTGGAACAGGCTCTGGCAGCTGAAGAATGGTTGCGGGAGCAAGAAATCTCGCTCCGAAAGGCCGTCGAGCAAACCGAAGCGAGCCAAAAACTGGCGGTTTATTCCTATCGCAATGGCCTGATTCAAATTCTCACATTGCTTGACAGCTACCGCAGTACGCTCGATGCGCAAAGCGCGCATTTGTCGGTTACCCGTCAATTACTGAGCAACCGTATCAACCTTTACTTGGCATTAGGTGGAGATGTGTAAAAGGAATAATGCGTTGATCTTACAGCGAATTCTATGACTACGAGTGTATGAAGACACGAAGCCAGTTATTCATCGCACTTTTGCTTGGGATTGCAGGCGTATTGACTGCCATAGTTATTGTCAGTTTTCCTCCTCAAGTCGATCAACAGGACAATATTGTTAAACCACCATCAGTGCAGTTTACTAAGGTAAAGCCGCAACGATTGCGCATGGACGTACGTTCTCAAGGTCGCGTAATGGCACAAACTGAAATAGATTTGGTGACGGGGGTTTCGGGTAATATCATTAAGGTTTCACCGGTATTTGTCAGTGGCGGATTTTTTAGCAAGGGCGATTTGCTGGTGGCAGTCGATCCGGCGGAATATGACTTACGCGTGGCCCAAGCGCAAGCCAGAGTGATGGAAGCGCAATATCAGTTGACGCGAGAAGAAGCCGAAGCGGAGCAAGCCCACGACGAGTGGCAACAGCTGGGACAGGGGGATCCGAATCCGCTGAGCTTGAGAATTCCGCAACTGAAGGAAAAGAAAGCTAAGCTTGCGGCCGAACAAGAAGAACTGAGAAATGCCCGTCTGTTACGCCAGCGTACAGACATAAAAGCGCCTTTTAATGGACGAGTGCGCAGCAAGGAAATCGGGTTAGGGCAATATATTGATGATGGCACTCTATTGGGCAGGATTTATAGCAGTGATGTCGTTGAAGTGCGATTGCCTATCAGTACGCACGAATTGGCTTTTATTGATTTCCCTGACTTTCCTCAGCACCAACAATCTGCGCAGCCGGCAATTGTGAAATTGACGGCTAATTATCAAGGGCAACAGCAAATTTGGCCGGGGAAGATTGTACGCAGCGAAGGTGTTGTTGATCAAGATACCGGAATGATCATCATCATTGCGCAAGTCACTGATCCATTTAGGTTGGCAGTCAAAAAAAATCAATCTACCGGAGAAACATCACATACTCCCATTTTGCCGGTTGGCTTATTTGTAGAAGCAATTATCGAAGGACGCTGGTTTGATGATTTAGTCGTTATACCTGCCAATGCATTGTATAAAGAGCAACGCGTTGCGATCATCGACTCCGGGAATCGATTGCGATTCCGCAGTGTGGAGGTATTCAGGCGGGAACGGGAGCAGGTGATCATTAAAGCCGGATTAAATGAAGGTGAGCGAATATTGACGGCAGGGCTTCACCATCCGGTTGAAGGAATGGAAGTTGCGCCCACTGATGAGTCTATTCCATGAAATTGATCGTCTGGTTTGCCAAGAATCCGATTGCTGCCAATTTCCTGATGCTGATCATTATCGCAGGCGGTGTACTAGGTTTAACGATTTCTAAACGATATACGGTTCCTCCCGCACCTCAAAATCAATTGAAGATAGAAATTGCTTATCCTGGTGCGAGTCCTGCAGAAATAGAGCAGGCGCTATGTATTCCGATTGAAGCGGCTCTACATGATTTGGAGGGCATCCGACATATCAACTCAGTTGCCGATCAGACAGAATGCGAAGTGATCGTAGAGTTTGATCCAGAGATTGATGCTGCACGATTCCAGGCAAATGTGCAGGCAAGAATAGATCGTATTACAGTTTTTCCAAAAGGCGCTGAAAAGTTAAAGATTCAGGAATTAAATGCTGCTGACATGAACGCAGTAATAATCATGGTGCATGGAGAAGTCGATACCCATGCTTTGATGCGTCAGCGCGATCAATTGCAACACATGCTCAGCAAACATCCAAATATTGGAAGGATATTTCCCTGGCCCGAGATTCCTTATGAAATTTCGATTGAAATTACGGAATCCGATTTACGCCGCTATCGATTGAGTTTTGAAGAAATCGCTGAAACTATCCGAGCTGCTTCCAATAATATACCGGCAGGAGAGCTTAAAAAATCGGATGGTAAATTATTACTCAGGAGTAAGAGCCAAGCGATGACCGTGGCTGATTATGCTGCGATTAATCTGCGGTCTGATCAGAATGGTTTGCGTTTGTTGCTGGGAGATATTGCGCAGATTCGGGAGACTGTCAATGAAAGAGATGTCTTGGCTAGGATCGATGGCAAGACAGCCATGCCGATACACGTCATGTCAAAAGACCGGATTACGACGACAGTGGAAGCTGTTAATGAAGTTATTGCAGCATTCCGTCCTGGATTGCCTGATGGTGTCAGTATTACAACTTGGGATGATTGGTCGAAATATTATAAGCAAAACATGTCGATGCTGATGGACTCGGCCTTATCCGGATTTTGTTTGATCTTTCTGATATTGGCATTAGCCTTGCGATTTCATCTCGCCCTGTGGGTAAGCAGTGGGATTCTGATATCAATTATGGGTACCCTTTGGGTGATGCCGATGCTGGGAATTTCATTGAATACCTATTCAATCGCGGCATTGATCTTGGTTTTGGGCATTGTGGTGGATGACGCTATAGTAATTGGTGAAAATATTTACACGCACCAACAACAAGGATTTGTCGGTTTAACTGCGGCGATCAATGGAACCTTGGAGGTTGCTCCCTTGGTTATCATTATGGTGTTGTCGACGATGATTGCTTTCATTCCGGGTATTTTTCTGCCCGGGCTGAGTGGTCATTTGATGTATAACGTATCGGCCGTAGTTATTTTAACGCTGATGTTTTCCTTGTTGGAAGCGTTACTGATACTGCCTTCCCATTTGGCGGCATATCATAACCCTACTGCCAGGCACACTCAGACTGATTTAACAACTTTTTTTAACGCGCTTCAAAAAAAGGTTGATGCAGGATTGCACTGGTTAGTTAATAGCATATATATCCCGACCCTTGAAGTCCTGTTGCATTTTCGTTACATCACATTATCAGCCTTTGCCATTGTTCTGTTGATTGCTGTTGCACTGGTTTCTTCCGGACGTGTCCAGAGCGTTATGGATATGCCGGTAAACGATTATTACATATTCGCTGTTCTTGAGTTGGTACCGGGCACTCCGTTTGAAGTGGTTGATCATGAAATGATGCGCCTGGAACAAATAGCCCATGAAATCCGGCTTGAATTAAACGCGGAGCTTGGAATCGATGCGACAACCTCATTAAAAGACAGTTTTCAGCATATCGTTACAGTGATTAATGACAATGCGGGTTATGTAGATATTGAGATAGCTATTGATGAGCGTGTTCGCTCTCGGATAGATAGTATCAAACAAAAATGGCAGGAACGTTTTGGTGAACCTCCGGTTGATGGAACTCTAACGATACAGACCTTCTGGCCACGGAATCTAGGAATGCCTGCAACCCGATCGGCAAGTGCAATTGAGTTAAAATTAATTGCTCCAGATGCTGCAACCCAAAGCGCTGCTAGTGAAATACTTAAAGCCAGACTTTCTTCCTATGCTGGGGTTCATAGTGTAACGGGTACTATGCAAACCGGAAAACCTGAATTGAATCTTAGGTTAAAACCTGAGGCTGCACTTCACGGATTAACCATGAGAGATTTGGGGGAGCAGGTGCGCAACGGTTTTCTGGGGCTTGAGGTACAACGATTTTTTCTTGATCGCGATGAAGTTCGGGTTATGCTGCGCTTCCCTTCGGAGCATCGTCGTTCTAGGGATGATTTGAGTCGCATGCCGATAAAGCTGGCTAATGGGAATACCGTTCCATTTTTTACTGTTGCAGAGGCGGAATACACGCCGGGTTTTGTCAGTATCACACGTGAGAATCGTGAGCGAATACAACGTATTAGCGCAGAAGTGTATAAAGAGGAAGTAAGTGTGGAAGCTATTCTTGCTGATTTACGTATGAATGAGATCCCCAAGCTGGAAGCGCAATATCCAGGACTTAAAATTGAACCAAGTCAGTCCCGGCAGAAGCAAGAAGAAACGATGTCGGCGTTGTGGGGTTATGGCGCATTAGCAATACTCGGAATTTATGCAATTCTAGCAGTGCCATTGCGCTCTTATGCACAGCCGCTAATAATCATGCTTGCAATTCCATTCGGTTTCATCGGCGCAGTTTTAGGCCATTTGCTTTTGAATATACCGTTATCGTTGGAATCTTATGTCGCGTTGTTTGCGGTTGGAGGAATAGTTATCAATGATAGTTTGATATTGGTTGCAAAAATCAATAAGGATTCACAGAGGGATACATCAGCTTATGGCGCTGTGATCTCTGCCGGCAAAGCACGTTTCCGCGCGGTATTCCTCATGACTACGACTACTTTTGCGGGGTTGTTGCCGCTGATTAATGCGCAAAGCTCAGATGCGGAAAAGATAATGCCGATGGCAGTCACCCTTGCATTTGGCATATTGTTCTCGTTCTTGGTTACTTTATTTCTAATACCAACCGCTTGTGCTATTTTAAAAGAAATATCTTATCAGAAGCTTATGCATAAGGTGCCCGGGTAGATTCTGCAAGTGCAATCTTATGATTATTCTAGAAAGATACTAAATTAATGGTTAAGTAAATAGCTTGAGAAATATTTTCCTTGTGAAATAATACAAAATAGCTAGGAGAAATCTTGCGAAGATTTATTTCCCTGATCCATCGTTATGTTGGTTTGATCATAGCGATTTTTCTGCTGATTGCCGGGCTGACGGGAGCAATATTAGTTTGGTATCACGAGCTTGATGCCATGTTAAATCCTCAGTTAATGCAAATCCAAGTTCCGCCGGATGCACAACCTTTAAATCCCTTTGTTTTACACGAGCGAGTGAAAGTTCATTATCCCGATGCATGGGTAAATTACATCAGTCTGAATTATCATCCCGGCAAATCTGCTCTATTTTTTCTGGAAGGTGCCATTGATCCCGTGACGGGTGAATCTGTCGATTTACCTAATGATGAAATTTTCTTGAATCCTTATACCGGAGAGATTTTAGGAGAGCGTAAATGGGCAGCTATTACACAAGGCTGGCATAATCTTTTGCCCTTTATTTATACATTACATCATTCATTGGCCCTCGGTGATCTTGGTATGCTGTTTATGGGGATCATTGCAGTTTTGTGGACGGTTGATTGCTTTATAGGTGCTTGTTTAACTTTTCCGGCTTCTCAGCGGAATCAATCACTTCTTAATAATGTGCTCAGTTTTAGAAAACGCTGGTGGAAAGCTTGGAAGATCCGCTGGAATGCTAGTTCTTACAAATTGAATTTCGATCTGCATCGTGCAGGGGGGTTGTGGCTATGGGTTATGTTGTTTGTGCTTGCCTGGAGCAGCGTTGCATTTAATTTAAATGAAGTCTATCACCCTGTCATGCAGCGGATGTTTGTCATGCAGCCGGATCTGGAGGAAACTATTCCTCAATTGCCTGTTATGCAAGTGGATCCTGGTTTGAGTTGGCCGGCAGCTTTGGAGATCGCGCGTTCGCAAATGGCGAGTTTGGCTGAAAAAAAAGGCTTTTCCATACGATATGAAAATAGTCTCGGTTACAATCCTTATACGGGCGTATTTCGCTATCAAGTACTCAGCGATCGTGATGTGGGCGAAACCTTCGCAGGTACCAATATATTTTTTGATGCAAACACCGGGCGACTAGTTGGCTTCTTTCTTCCTACTGGGGAGGCTAATGGCGATACCATTACAACCTGGTTGATGGTACTTCACACGGCGGCAATCTGGGGCATTTCTTTCAAGATATTTATTATGTTCATGGGTTTGTTTGTTACCGTACTGAGTGCTACGGGTATTTATATCTGGTGGAAAAAACGCCATGCTCGTCTGTTAAATGAACAACGCCGCGCAGCTGTAATCACAAACGCCACCGGTACTTGAGGATGTGGTTAAAAGCTGCGACCTTATTTGATTGATGGCTTAGGTTCGAGTGCTGTACCTTTTAAGTCAGCGGCGTGATTAATTTATATCGTTGCTATTCTAATACTCAAGTTTTAATGAGCCAATAACCGTTATCGGCGCTCCGGTATAAATAATTTCACGGAAGTTTTGTGCACCAGTGAAATAACGTTCGTCAAGTAAATTACGAATATTTACAGAGGCGATGAGATTGGTTCTTTTCTTTAAAATATGTGCTTGATTACGGTAATAAACTGCGGCATCTACACGTGTGTATCCAGGAAGACTGAATGGTTGTTGGCAAAATGAACCTTCTGGGTCCTGGCACAGAAAAATACCATTACGCTGGCCAAATGCAAGGAATCCTGCGCTGACGCCAAATCCTTTAAGCATACCTTGATTGATGGTGTAAGTTGTCCAAAGGCTTGCCTGATGTTTGGGTACATTGGGCAACCGACTGCCTTCAACGAAAGTGTTATCTTCGGTGATGCGTGCATCAATGTAGGCATAGCTTCCGATAATTTCCAGACCTGGCAGAATTTGGCCTGCAACATCAACTTCAAAACCTCGGCTTCGTTGTTCGCCAGTCGCCATGGAGAACCCGGAGCCAGGGCCCTGGCTAATATCTGAAGTTAAAACATTCTTCTTAATGATCTCAAAGGCGGTAAACGTTAAACGTAATTGATCATCCGGTGCATGGAGCTTTAGACCGCCTTCATAAGCCTCTCCGGTCTCAGGCCGGAATAATTTTCCATCAACACTCCTGGCACCACCGCTTTGTGGCGCAAACGAACGAGTATAATTGGCAAACACCGCCATGGGTTTCCAGGGCTGATAAGTCATTCCGATCGAGGGGCTGAAAGCACGATCCGTCTGCTTATCCTTACTGCCTTCTGTCAGAAAAGCGTTGGGTCGATTGACTATATTTTGTTCGAATACATCGAATCGTCCTCCCGCATGCATGTGCAAATTAGGAAGCAGCGCAATTTGATCACCAAAATATAAACCTAAAGCATTATTGGTTTGTTTCAGATTACTAAATGTGGTTAAGGGACCATCATTGAATTGTCGATTGGAGGGATTAAAAATATCAATGAAGCTTCCCAATTCTCCAAAATCACCGGAAGTTTTACTGCTATTGAATTCTCTTCCCAATTCCAACCCCAGAAGCGCTTTATGCTTGATCGTTCCAGTTGAGAAAGCGGCATGGAGTTCATTTTGCATGTAATGGCTTTGTGCGCGTGTTGGAATTTCGTATCTTGCCAGGCCTAGAATTCCTGTTGTCTCATCCATCACATTGGATTCCAAGCTGGAATATCGTTCGGAAGTTACGGCATTACGCAGCGCGGAACGCCATGTAAAAGTATCGTTAAATTGATGTAATAACGTGAGCGTCGTTTTGCCGTGGTCGATTTCTCCACGTCTACGGGGGTCTCCTAAAAAAGTACCAATTGGAATAGATGCTGGACCATTACCCACAGCGACAATACCGCGATCTATTGGTGATTTATCATTTAGGTATTCACCTTCAAGACGCAATGAAGTTTTCTCACTCAGTGCCCAACCGATTGTGGGTGCAATAAAAAATCGCTCTGAATGAACGCCTTGGCGATAACTATCCGCAGACTCATAAACTGCATTCAAACGGGAGGTGATGCTTCCCGATTGATTCAATGGCCCACCAATATCGATTGTCGGACGATATAATCCATAACTTCCAAAGATCATTTCTCCGGAAAAATAGCGGTGCCCGAGTGGTGCCTTAGTAGTTTGATTGATTACGCCGCCAGGATCAGAGCGCCCATAAAGATAGGAGGGCGGTCCTTTCACTACTTCTATGCTTTCGATATTTGCGGTATCGCGCGAAGCGCGCGCACTATACGTGCTATCTTCGCGAAAACCGTTTTTGAAAACATTCAAATCGGATCGGAAGCCGCGAATCATGAAGTCACCCGCTCGACCTCCTTGCGTACTCGACATGAATGTTCCGCTGACATTGCGAATGGCTTCATCAATACGAAAAGCTTTTTGATCCTCAATCACGTTACGTGTAACTACACCGATTGATCGTGGTACATCTTTGATGGGCGCGGGTATGCGAGTTGCTGTGGATGATTGTTCCGTAATGTAACTGGTTTCTCTGACCTGCTTAATTAATAATTCAGGCAAGATGACCGATTGTACCTTTTCATCGGGGCTATTTTCAATGAGGGATGAGGTTAGCCAGATGTTGCCATCATCTTCTTTATACGTTAGATCTGTGCCTGTAAGCAGCATATTCAAAGCTTGGCGCGGCGACATCATTCCTTTTGTCGGCGATGAATTTTTGCCTGCAATTTGCTCAGAATTAAAAATCAATGAGATACCAGTCGTATCTTTCAATTGTTGTAGTGCCATTTCAAGTGATTGAGATGGAATATCGACGAAAATATGATTTTCCTGCTTGGCTTGAACGTGTGAAAGATGTGTCATAAAAATAATACCGAATAGCCAAAATAACATATGCCTTGTTCGTTTAATTTGGCGCAAATCATCAATTCTCATTCTTATTGTTGCTAACCTGCTATTTCTCACAACCTCTTGATCTCCTATCAATTAAGTATTCGAGTTCTAAAATAATTTATGGCAATTATAATACAAATGATAATGATTCGTATTAATAATTATGGTTAAAATACTTTTAGAACTTGTATATATCAATTGGTGCGAGGGAATCCTTCGTTAATCGTTATTCTGATGTCGTAGTTTCAAGAGATGAATATTAGTACTGAATCGTATCGGGGTGAGGGGAGGTTCAGTGTTCGATAGTTTGAATCAAGCTTTTGGCCTGTGGACATTTTCTTCTGTCAAACGAAGCTGGTAATTTGTGATGATTGAATCAGTTGACCTATTTCATATTCAGAATAATATAGACTTATCGTCGTCAACCCTGGATCTCCAATTCACGACTACGCGAACTGCCGGTTCACCGGTTTCGGGTAAATCCATTGCTTCATTTTCTCAAGAAATGAAGTGTCATTCTGTTGAACGCAGGAGAGGTCTGTCTTTATATTTCAAAAATATCAGGAGAAATTATTTCTAATCGAGAATTTAATTAATAGATGGTTATGATTTACTGGAAACATTTCCAATAATTCTGTGAGGAGGTTTACCATGATGAGTAGTAAGTTATTGTATAATAATGTCTATGACATAGATTCTGAGCCTATAAATTTTGATGATGAGGATGCATTAGCTGATGGTATGATTCCAGATAGCCGGATTGTAAAACTTATAGATGAGTTGGAAACTGGTGATGATGATTTTTGTGTTGCTGAGGAATCTGAAATCGCAATGAAATCATTGGGATTTTGCCAATATTACGACTACGAATAATAAGGAAAGGATTAGATATAAGCTCTTGGGGTCATTTTTCTGGTATTGGGGTAATTTATACTTTTTTTATTATTTTCAGCCAGATAGATCTGGGTAGACGCGGTTGCGTCCTTTCTTTTTGGCGTGATAGAGTTGTCGATCCGCTTGTGCGATTAATTCATTCAGAGATACGTTAATATCTCGAGTGGTCGCAACGCCAAAGCTTGCAGTAAATGAGATTTTCTCGCCATTATCAATAGAAATTTGAATCGTCGTGATTCTTTTGCGCATTCTATCTGCAATGGTTATTGCATCCGCCAGTTGTGTTTCCGGTAGAAAAATAAGAAATTCTTCGCCTCCCCAGCGTGCCAGAATATCTCCGCTGCGTGCTTCTTTTTGAATTGTTTCCGCTAGTCGCACCAGAACAAGATCGCCTATAGGATGACCGTAATTATCATTCAGCAATTTGAAATCATCGATATCCAGTATGATTACCGAGGTGTAACTTTTACTGCGCAAGCTTATGGCCCACATCGGTTGCACAAATTTGTAAAAGGCCCGTCGGTTATTTAGGTTGGTTAATAAATCAATATCAGCTCTTTTTTCAGCTGCCAGCTTTTCGCTCTGATTGATGTTGAAACGTTCGGCAAGTGCAAGTGCTAGCAAAATTGCATCCGCCACCATTCCAATTTCTGTGGCTCGGTAAGTAAGCCAGTTGAAAGGAATGAAACCCCATACCGTATTAGCTGTAACAATCCCGCCACAAATCGTAAAAATTGATGCTAAGAGAAAATATTGCGCGAATCTGTTTTTTCTACGCAAAGAAATGATCCCCAGTATCACAGCAAGACTAAAGAAGTAAAATATAAAAAGCAGTGATATAAATAGCGTTATTATGAATTTGTCGGTCAAAATCGCGATTAATGTTAATACACTAAAGCTGAGGCAGCAGACGATAACTGATTGATGGATGCGAGGACTTGCGGTTTTAATATCCAAGAAATTCAATGCAAATGCACAGCCACTTAAGGTACACAGCATAATCAATACTGGATTGGACCATTGTTGCCAAAGCGGGGAGTCAGGCCATAACCATTGATAGCCATGGCCGGTATAGGCAGCATTTAACAGCAGAAATAATAAGAGATAGAGTGAGTAAAAAAAATAGGGACCAGAGCGTAATCCGATATACAGCATAAAATTGTAGGCTACCAAAGCCAAAATAATTCCGTATATCAATCCGTAGCTATATGCTTGCAGCATATTTCTATCAGCTGTCTCTTTCACGGTAAGGAAATAAATGGGTAAAACCATTGCGTCGTCGGATTCAATGCGGATGAGCACGGTAGTGTTACCGGTTCTAAAATCATGCTCAGTAACAAAAAATCGATGGTTAATCGGTCGTTGCGAAAATAGCTGACTGTCGCCAATATGATAGCTATTAACTAACTTGTTCTCATGGAGATAATAAACATCAATCTTGTCCAACCAGGAGGTTTCAAGCAATAAATTTCGGAGCGCATAATCATGCGTATGATTTCTAACGCGAAACGCAAGCCACACTGGTTTTGCACCGATGCCAAAATTCAGTACGGAATCTGGGGATTTCGAAAAGTCACCATTTTGGAATGCGTCATATGCACTTTGCATGCTTGGATGAGTCTCTTTATTTTGATAAAACTGAATATGCTGCCCAATCGGTTCTTGGTATTTTGTAGAGACATTAATATCTTGTGTGTTTGCCGGTAAGCTCCAGAACGAGCACACGAGCACCATGGCTAGCAATACGGATATTTTTTTCATGAACTGCTGTGTGCGATAGTCTAGTATGGAAAGCAGTTGTGTTAAGCGGATTAAATCCGCGTTATCTTAAGTTACATAAACAGATGCCCGACGTATGTGTATTTCTAAGTATAATGATAACCCTGAATAGGGAATTATACCGTTTCTCCATAAAGCAAAAAAAGTAGAGTCATTAATTTCATACCATGAAAAAATCTGGACAAAAAATGACGGAATAAAATGCTTGGTCTTATTTTTGAGTATCTGAAATTTTTTTGATCAGACGCATTGATGGCAGTATTATCGGCGATTGGCTATCATTAAAGTACTGTGAGCCGAGTCGTAATATTGTCAAAATCGAGTCTAGCTAACCCTGAAAAGCAGGTTGTTCCGATGCGAATTCATTCGCTGGGGATTGATCCTGCGGTCATATTTTTGAGGAGAAAGGTATATTGACAAAAATGCGACAGGGAGGCTGTGGTTTTTCTGATGAATGACTGAATTGCAATTACCCGTGCCACATTTATCATAGACTGTTCGATCAAAAGTTAGGAAACCGTACATGGATATGCATTCGGCCTTCAAAATTGGAAGGAGTGCACGGAGTCAATTCCGCGCGTATAGGGTTTTCTGACTGAGTCGAGGGAATGGCGTTCATTGTTACGGAATCGATGCTCAAATGAGTAATCTATAGGGATGGTAATGATATCATTTCGCAAATTATTTTCGATGTTGGTTTTTGTGGAGATCCAATGTTTTTATTTAACAGATTTGTTTCATCACAGTCTTATGGGATAAATTTATGAAGAAATCTGAAAATTTTTGTAAGGTGGCAGTGTATAAAATAATTGTATTATTTCCACGGAATTATATTTAAGTGATTAATGTTGAAAAGAGTCAAATGAATTAAGCAGGAAATGCCCAATAGCTAACCTATCTATGAATTTATCCCTTGTCGCGCTTATACCTTTTATCGGTGCAATCTTTGTTGCATCCGTTTCCCGTTTGGGCCGATTGCATGCCGCCTGGGGCGCCGGTTTCGTGACGCTGATTGCTTTAGCCATTTTATATCCGATGATTGCTGATGTTTTTTTCGGGCAAATTATCATTCAGCGCTTTAGTTGGATACCGGTACTTGGCTTGGACCTAGTTTTTCGTCTCGATGGATTGGGACTGCTCTTTTCTCTGATGATCTTGGGTATTGGACTACTTATTATCCTTTATGCCCGGTATTACTTGTCCGAGCGGGACGACATGGGACGTTTTTTTGCTTATTTGCTGATGTTCATGGGTTCCATGCTGGGAATTGTGTTGTCAGAAAATATTATTCAGCTATTGATTTTCTGGGAGTTAACCAGTCTGTCGTCATTTTTGCTCATTAGTTACTGGCAACACCGGCAAGAATCACGTAGCGGTGCGCGTATGGCGTTGGCCGTTACTGGCGGCGGCGGTCTGGCACTATTCGGTGGTTTTCTGTTACTAGGTGAAATTTGCAATAGCTATGATTTATCCGTGATTTTGATATCAGGCGATAGTATTCGTGCCCATGCGTTATATCTGCCGATGTTGATACTGGTATTGCTTGGTGCTTTCACTAAATCAGCTCAATTTCCGTTTCACTTCTGGTTGCCTAATGCCATGGCAGCTCCTACGCCGGTGTCTGCTTATTTGCATTCTGCCACTATGGTAAAAGCTGGTGTGTTCTTGCTTGCTCGTTTGTTTCCCGCATTGTCGGGTACATCGGAATGGTTCTGGCTGGTTAGTATGACAGGTCTGGTTACATTGCTTGTGGCCGCTTACATTGCTATGTTTAAGCACGATCTAAAAGGATTACTTGCGTATTCGACAATCAGTCATTTGGGTTTGATTACTTTATTATTCGGCATGGGAACCCCGCTTGCAGCGGTTGCCGGTGTTTTTCATATCATTAACCATGCGATTTTCAAAGCATCTTTGTTTATGGCTGCAGGCATTATCGATCACGAAGCGGGTACGCGTGATATGCGCCGTTTGCGAGGATTATGGAAATTTATGCCACACACAGCATTGCTGGCTATGGTGGCTGCTGCTTCTATGGCAGGTGTGCCTCTATTTAACGGATTCTTATCTAAGGAAATGTTTTTTGCCGAAACCCTGCATCATATTCATCAGCCGTGGGGATGGCTGATGCCTGCTGCAGCAACTCTGGCCGGTATTTTTGCCGTGGCGTATTCATTACGTTTTATCCATACGGTTTTTTTTAATGGCGAGCCGGTTGATCTACCTAAAACACCACATGAGCCTCCACGCTGGATGAAAGTGCCGGTGGAAATTCTGGTAGCTTTATGTTTGCTGGTTGGGATGCTCCCGGCATTAACTGTAGAACCTATTCTTGCTGTAGCCGCTGCCGGTGCTCTGCAGGGATCTGTTCCAGAACACGATTTGGCTATCTGGCATGGTTTTAATCCAGCGTTATGGATGAGTATTATTGCGTTATCCGGCGGCATTTTAATTTATCTGGTTCGCCGCCCATTATCCGCAGGGTACGAAAAAATTGGTGATCGACTGGAATTTAGATCACTATACAATTATATGCTTAACCAGCTTTTTAAAATTTCTCGTTACATAACCCATTTACTGAATGCACATTCGCTTCAGCAGATGCTGTTTGTTTTTATGCTTTTTATTCTGGCGCTTGGCGTGATAGGTTTCCTCGATAATGCATCCGCTTTAACCGGAGATCGCATACAACTGCCTGTTGATGGTGTCAGCGTATTAGTTACACTGATTCTTATAATTGCCGCGATAGGTGCGGTTATCCTGCATCGGCAACGTCTTGTATCGCTCATTTTAATGGGTGTGGTAGGCTTGGGAGTGTCTCTTGTTTTTATCAAGTTTTCTGCGCCGGATCTAGCTTTGACACAATTATCCGTCGAGGTGGTAACGATTGTTCTGATGCTGTTAGCGTTATATTTTTTACCGCAATTTTCGCCGCGGGAATCCGGGAATTATGTACGAAGTCGTGACGCTTTAGTCGCTACAGCAGCGGGTTTAAGTGTGAGCTTATTAGTTTGGGCTATTTTAACCCGTCCATATCACAGCATCGCAGATTACTTCTTGAGTAATAGCGTGCCAGGTGGCGGTGGAACGAATGTAGTCAATGTCATTCTGGTTGATTTCAGAGGCTATGACACGCTCGGTGAAATTACCGTGCTGGCGTTAGCCGGACTGGGTATATATGCGATGCTGCATCAACTAAAGTTATCGGGCTCGGAACAAGACAGTCAGGGACAAACCTGGGATCATGATTTGCATCCGGTTATCATGGCGTCGTTTGTGCGTCTGCTATTACCGCTCGCTTTGCTGGTTTCCGTATATATTTTGTTGCGTGGGCATAATCTGCCCGGAGGGGGATTTATCGCAGGATTAATAACTGCGGTAGCACTAATCATGCAATATTTGGCCAATGGTGTGGCATGGGCGCATAGCCGTTTGTCAGTCAATATGCATCATGTGATAGGTGCGGGTATTTTTATCGCGGTATTAACAGGTGTTGCCAGTTGGTTTTTTGATCATCCTTTTTTGACCTCTACCTTTAGTCATTTGCATTGGCCGATAATTGGAGAGTTCGAGCTAGCCTCGGCTATGATGTTTGATCTGGGTGTATATCTAGTTGTCGTCGGTACCACGCTATTGATACTTATTTATCTTGGTCTGGTACATAAAGAAAGTCATTTGACAAACGTCAGAAAGAGAATCCGTTAATGGAAGCGCTGGTAGCAATACTGATAGGAACGCTCACCGGTTGTGGTGTTTATTTGGCTTTACGCAACCGTACTTTTCCGGTTGTGTTGGGTCTGACTTTTTTGTCTTACGCAGTCAATCTATTTCTACTGGTAATGGGGCGGCTCACTATCGGTAAACCACCCATTATTGTAGAAGGTGTTACAGAATATGCAGATCCCTTGCCGCAGGCGTTAGTGTTGACAGCAATTGTAATCAGTTTTGCCATGACTGCTTTTGTCATAGTATTGTCCCTCAAAGCGCATCTGGAAATGGGAAATGATCATGTGGATGGAAAACATAAACCATGATAAGTCATATGGTTATTCTTCCTGTGATATGGCCATTATTGCTTGGCGCGTTGTTATTGTTGCTGCAAAAACAGAGTCTGCAGGTGTTGCGTATTGTAAGCATTTCATCCGTAAGTGTTTTGGTTCTGTTGGCAGGATGGTTGCTCAGCATTGTTAACGATGGCGAGATTCTGGTTTATGCATTAGGTAACTGGCCACCGCCCTTTGGCATTGTTTTGGTCGCTGATCGGCTTGCTGCCTGGATGTTGATCATTACTGCATTGGTTTCTTTGTGTGCGCTACTTTATGCAGTGCGCGGGACGGATACTGTGGGACCACATTTCCATGTGTTATACCAATTGCAATTATTTGGTTTAAATGGTGCATTTTTGACCGGTGATTTGTTTAATCTGTTTGTATTCTTTGAAATTCTGCTACTTGCTTCCTATGGTTTATTACTGCATGGTGGGGGTCGGTTGCGCACCATGGCCGGGTTACATTTTGTCATCATCAATCTCGTGGGTTCAACCTTGTTTTTGTTTGCCGTAGGAATACTCTACGGGCTTTTGGGTACATTAAATATGGCTGATCTAGCAGTTAAAGTTGCCGATGTTGATAGCGAGGATATTGCGCTCATTCGTACGGCTGGTTTACTGTTGTTTGCCGTATTTGTTCTCAAAGCTGCTCTTTTGCCGCTTTATTTGTGGTTGCCTGCAGCTTATGCGCATACATCTGCTCCGGTTGCCGCTTTATTCGCCATCATGACCAAAGTTGGTGCGTACAGCATTCTGCGCATTTATACCTTGATCTTTGGCGAACAAGCCGGACCGATTGCCAATTTGATTCAACCCTGGTTGTTACCCTTGGCTTTGGCAACACTCGTTGCAGGCGTACTGGGTGTTCTGGCAAGTACGCATTTGCGGCAGCAGGTGGCCTATCTGGTGGTTGCATCGGTCGGTACACTGTTTATCGCTTTTGGCATCAACACGAGCGCCGGAATAGCGGCCGGATTGTATTATCTGCCACATTCCACCTTCGCTGCCGCCGCATTTTTTTTACTTGCTGATGGCATTGCCAATCGACGTGGCGAAATGGGCGATCGCTTTGAGCCGGGTTTGATCATGATGCATCAGCGAATAGTAGGTACACTCTTTTTTGTAGCGGCGGTTTTAGTAACAGGATTGCCTCCATTATCCGGTTTTGTAGGAAAATTCATGATCTTACAAGCGGCGCTATCACATACGGCTCTGCCATGGATAATGGCTATTGTATTAATAACCAGCTTATTTACTATCATTGCATTGGCGCGTAGCGGAAGTCTGCTTTTTTATCGAGCCCAAGCTCCGCAAGCGAGCCATGCTGCAACGGATACCCATGTTCAGTCTAGTATAGTGCCAGACATAAATGGCTTAGTGAGTGCTACCTGTTTGCTTGCGCTATGTGTAGTTATAATGATCTGGGCGGGTGCAATTATCGAGTTTGTACAGGCAACAGCAAATCAGTTGCTGCAGCCGGATGATTATATTCAATCTGTACTAGGTATTGAGAAATGACAGCCATGGCTCGTTTGCTACCTCATCCGATTTTATCCCCTACGCTGACAGTTTTATGGTTATTGCTAGTTAACAGCATAACACCAGGGCAGATTGTTCTCGGTTTGTTGCTGGGTTGGATGATACCGTTATTAACCCAACGCTTTTGGCCGGAGGTTGTGATAATTCGCAAACCTTTTACTTTGTTACGGTATATTGGGTTATTACTATTGGATATTATTATGGCCAATTTTACGGTAGCGCGATTAATTCTTGGTGATCTAGATCGGCTTAAGCCGGTTTTTATTCAATTACCATTAAGCGTGACATCTGATTTGGCTATCAGTTTATTGGCTAACAGCATCACATTGACACCAGGGACAGTATCGGCGCGATTGTCTGAAGATCGCAGATATTTGTTAATTCATGCACTCAATGAAGCTGATCCGGATACATTGATCGCAACAATTAAGCAACGCTATGAACGTCCATTACAGGAGATTTTTGAGCAATGTTAGATCTCGTGATTAGTATTGCACTTGCATTAGTGGCCGCGGCCGTCGCTATGAGTTTCTGGCGACTGTTGCGCGGCCCCAGTTTGCCGGATCGGATTCTGGCACTGGATACTCTATATGTAAATGCCATTGCATTACTTATGCTGCTAGGAATTCATCTGGGTAGTGCGCTATTCTTTGAGGCAGCATTATTGATTGCTTTGATGGGTTTCATAGGCACTGTTGCATTATGCAAGTATTTATTGCGTGGCGATATTATCGAATAAACTATGTTGGAATATTTATTATCTTTTTTAATTTTGACTGGCGCTATCTTTACTTTTATCGGCTCATTAGGCTTGCTGCGGTTAAAGGATTTTTATATGCGCTTGCATGGACCGACCAAGGCTACAACATTGGGTGTAGGGAGCCTGTTAATTGCATCGGCGGTATTTTTCAGTAACCGCGACGCCGGTTTCAGTCTGCACGAAATATTGATTACGCTGTTTCTTTTTATTACTGCGCCGGTAAGCGCACACTTACTTGCCAAGGCAGCATTACATCTGAATCTGCATTCGTTTGCGAAAATACCGATCAAATCAATAAAAGAAAAAAGCAAGTAGTGACACAAGTATCAAACACTAAAAGGAAAGTCTTTTTTGCCAGATAAGCATGTATCACATAAACCGGTTTAATTAAAAAAACAGCAGTGATATATTTTATTCATCAAGCTTCTTATTCTGCGCGATTTTCTAGCATAAATTTTTCTTGCTAAATATATTCTTAATTATATAAATGCAAAAAATTGACTTTACTTAAAAATCCGTAAATATTATTTGAAGTCAAGTAGATATTCTCATACTAATCAAGACGTTCAGAAATTTAGATAATTTTCGTTGTTCGCTGTTAGTATTGCTAGCTTGAAATTCAGGCATTTCATTCCTACTTGAATAAACAAGTAGATTGACAGGGAAGTTATAGTAAGTTTTAAGATTTGATTCTTTAGTACCTGCTATTATTCAATAATAAAGCCAACGTTAATTCACGTCTACATTTATTAAGCAGGAAATCAAAAGGCTTGCTTGTAAGTTAAAATTACGGGGATAAACTGGTTTATTTCAAGATAAGAAAGATCCTCTATTTATATTAATATAACCCTAATGCTATTACATCTTTTTGAAGGAAACTATTAACAATGTTGACACATATACAACGCCTTGAAGCGGAGAGTATTCATATCATGCGGGAGGTAGTTGCAGAGTGCGAGCATCCGGTAATGCTCTATTCTATCGGCAAGGATAGCGCAGTGATGCTGCATCTGGCAGTAAAGGCGTTTTATCCCTCGAAACTACCTTTTCCATTACTGCATGTCGATACTACATGGAAATTCAAGGAAATGATTGAATTTCGTGACGTAATGGCAAAAAAATTGGGAGCTGATCTTATTGTTCATATTAACCCTGAGGGTGTTGCAAAAGGAATCAATCCTTTTACACATGGTTCGGCAATTCATACGGATATTTGGAAGACTGAAGGTTTAAAGCAGGCGTTGGATAAGCATGGTTTCGATGTCGCTTTCGGGGGAGCACGTCGCGATGAAGAAAAATCACGTGCAAAAGAGCGTATTTTTTCCATTCGATCTGCACAGCATCGTTGGGATCCCAAGTTACAGCGTCCTGAGTTGTGGCGGCTATATAATGCGCGCAAGAATCCGGGTGAGAGCATTCGAGTTTTTCCACTTTCCAATTGGACTGAGCTGGATATTTGGCAATACATTCATTTGAACAATATTCCTATTGTCCCATTGTATTATGCAAAGGAACGACCTGTTGTAGAACGTGATGGTACTCTAATTATGGTTGATGATGAGCGTTTGCCGCTAAGAGAAGGTGAGTCGCCGATGATGAAGAAAGTCCGCTTCCGTACATTGGGTTGTTATCCCTTAACTGGTGCGATTGAAAGTGAGGCAAGCTCTTTGGTGGATATTATTCAGGAAATGTTACTGGCGCGAACATCTGAGCGGCAGGGGCGATTAATCGATCACGATTCCACAGGTTCGATGGAGAAAAAGAAACAGGAGGGTTACTTCTAATGGCACACGTATCGGATTTAATTGCCGAAGATATCGAGTTGTATTTAAGAACGCATGAAAACAAAAGCATGCTTCGGTTCATCACTTGCGGCAGTGTTGATGATGGGAAAAGCACCTTAATTGGGCGCATGTTGTACGAATCCAAGATGCTATTTGAAGATCAATTGGCTCAATTAGAGGTAGATTCCAAGAAAGTCGGTACTCAGGCCGGCGATCTGGATTTCGCATTACTGGTCGACGGGCTTGCTGCGGAGCGCGAGCAGGGGATAACTATTGATGTCGCTTATCGTTTCTTTTCCACCGATAAGCGCAAGTTTATCGTCGCAGATACGCCGGGTCATGAGCAGTATACCCGCAATATGGTCACAGGAGCTTCAACAGCTGACGTAGCAGTCATTCTTATTGATGCACGCAAAGGCGTACTGACGCAGACACGGCGTCATAGTTATTTGGTTTCATTAATTGGTATCCAACATGTAGTGCTTGCAATCAACAAGCTGGACATGGTGGGATATTCAGAAGAAATTTTTCATCGAATCAATAGCGAATATCGTGAATTTGCAACAGAATTAGGGCTGAATAATATTGTAACTATCCCGATGTCAGCCCTCAAAGGCGATAATATTACTGCATTAAGCGAAAACACCCCTTGGTATCACGGCGAAACATTGATGGGGTTTCTGGAAAATGTACAAGTCGATGATACGAATGTCGAATCCGGAGTCTTTCGTATGCCGGTACAATGGGTCAATCGTCCCAATCTGGATTTTCGCGGTTATTCCGGTATGGTTGCACGTGGTAGTGTTAAGCCGGGTGATCTTATTCGTGTTTTACCTTCCGGCAGAGAAAGCCGCGTAACTCGCATTGTGACCAGCGATGGCGATTTAACCCAAGCAATTTCGGGGCAATCCGTTACATTGACATTAGCTGATGAAATCGATATTAGCCGTGGGGATATTTTAGCCGCAACTGATTCTTTGCCTGGTGTAGCAGATCAATTTGAAGCTACGATAGTGTGGATGGTTGATGAACCGATGCTACCCGGTCGGCCCTATTTGATGAAAATCGGGACAAAAACTGTTACTGCGAATGTTTCGGTACTGAAATATAAGGTTAACGTCAATACACTCGAACATATCGCTGTTACCAAGCTGGAACTCAATGAAATCGGTATTTGCAATCTCAGTACTGATCAGTTGATCGCTTTCGACCCGTATAAAGAAGATCATGATATCGGTGGGTTCATTCTCATTGATCGCCTAACTAATAATACGGTGGGCGCCGGCATGTTGCATTTTGCCTTGCGCAGGTCGCAGAATATTCACTGGCAAGCGATTAATATCAATAAGCAAGCGCATGCTGCCACAAAAAGACAGAAGCCATTTATTCTTTGGTTTACTGGCTTGTCCGGCAGCGGTAAATCAACCATTGCCAATTTGGTTGAGAAAAAACTCTATTCTCTTGGTAAGCATACCTATCTGTTGGATGGAGACAATGTACGCCATGGGCTTAATAAAGATCTTGGCTTCACCGATGCGGACCGGGTTGAAAATATCCGTCGCATTGCTGAGGTTGCTAAATTGATGGTCGATGCAGGACAGATTGTATTGGTGTCATTTATTTCACCTTTCCATTCTGAGCGCAGAATGGCCAGGGAATTGGTAGAGCAAGGTGAATTCTTTGAAGTATTTATTGATACCCCCATTCATGTCGCAGAAGAGCGCGATCCCAAAGGATTGTACAAAAAAATGCGCCGGGGTGAATTGAAGAACTTTACCGGAATTGATTCCCCTTACGAAGCGCCAGAGAATCCGGAAATTCATATTAATACAACGAAGCTTACTCCCGAGCAGGCTGTTGAACACATTGTCAATTATCTGATGCACATAGGTGCATTAAGTTAATACTTGTGTAGTCATTGTCCGTTGAATAAAAAATGAGAGTTAATTGTTTTTCATATGTTTTCATATAGGAAGCTATTCAAATGAATCGTTTTTATGTATTTAATGGTGACGCGGATGGCGTATGCGCATTACATCAACTCAGACTTGCGGATCCAACAGCCGCGAATCTGATAACCGGTGTTAAGCGGGATATCAAGCTGCTGGATCGAGTGGAAGCAAATCGCGGCGATCTTTTAACTGTGCTCGATATTTCTCTGGATAGTAATCGCAAAGGATTGATGCGGTTACTGGAGGAGGGGGTTAAGGTGGAATATTTTGATCATCATCATGCGGGAGAAATACCGCAGCACCCTAACTTGACTGCACATATCGATTTGTCCGCTGATGTCTGTACCAGTCTCCTGGTTGATCGGCACCTAAAAGGGAAATTTCATTTGTGGGCGATTACTGCCGCTTTTGGCGATAATCTTGTGCAAAAAGCTCGTCAACTCGGAATTGCCGCACAATTAACAGAAACTGAAATAGATCAGCTTGCACACTTGGGTGAATATCTAAACTACAATGGCTACGGGGATAATTTGCCTGATCTGCACTTTCATCCTGCTGCACTTTACGAAGAAATCAAACCTTATATTAGCCCATTTGATTTCATCGCCGAGTCGATTGCTTTTAGGAAGCTTTCTGCAGGATATCAGGATGATACGAGCCGGGCAGATTCATTGCAACCTTTGACAACCGATGAACGGTATGCTGCATATTTATTACCCGATGCGCCTTGGGCAAGACGGGTCAGCGGTATTTTTGCCAATAAATTGGCAAACACGCATCCGCAACGCGCACATGCTGTAATAACACCTAATCATTCGGGTACTTATACTGTAAGCGTGCGATCCTCCCTCGCAAATCCAAATGGTGCCGATGTATTGTGTTTGCAATTTGATACAGGAGGAGGACGAAAAGCCGCAGCGGGTATCAACCACTTACCGACAGGTTCATTGGAAAGTTTTATAACCAGCTTTAAACAGCACTTTTGCAGTTAATTCCGTGAAGTACGGGGAAATTTAGGCGAATCTCAATCCGACTAAATAAATCTATCATTTCTTGCCGAGGTTTATTGTCATGATTCTTGTCACCGGCGGTGCCGGGTATATCGGATCGCATACATGTGTTGAGCTGCTGAATGCCGGTTTTGATGTAACCGTGTTTGATAATTTTTGTAACAGTAAACCCGAGGCACTGGCGCGTGTAGCACAAATTGCCGGTAGAGAACCGGAATTAATTTCTGGCGACTGTCGCGATCGAGCTGCTTTAGTGGCCGCCATCAAGCAAAGCAAAGCTAGTGCAGTTATACATTTTGCTGGTCTTAAAGCTGTTGGGGAATCTGTCGCTCACCCCCTTTCATATTATGATAATAACGTAGTAGGTACATTGCGCCTCTTGGAAGCAATGCAGGAAAGCAACGTTAAAATCCTGGTATTCAGTTCTTCTGCGACAGTTTATGGTGATCCGGTTAAGTTACCATTGACAGAAGATCATCCTCTGGCTCCAACCAATCCCTATGGACGCAGTAAGTTGATGATTGAAGAGATATTACGGGATTTTCAGCACGGCGATCATTCATTCCGAATCGGTATATTGCGTTATTTTAATCCAGTAGGTGCGCATCCAAGTGGTTTAATCGGCGAAGATCCTCAGGGAATACCGAATAATTTGATGCCTTTTGTGGCCCAGGTTGCCGTAGGTCGTAGAGATATTCTAAGCATATGGGGTAACGATTATCCTACCGTCGATGGTACTGGGGTACGTGATTATATCCATGTCGTTGATTTGGCGCATGGTCATCTCAAAGCATTGGAAGCACTAGGCGCTTCATCACAAAGTGAACAAAAAAATAATCAATATTCGGAGTGTTTAACCGTAAATCTAGGCACCGGTCGAGGATATAGTGTATTAGAAGTTGTGCGCGCTTATGAACAGGCAAGCGGACGGTCTATTCCTTATCGAATTGCACCGCGACGTTCGGGTGATATTGCTTCTTGTTATGCGAATCCGGATCGTGCTTATGCGTTACTGGGCTGGCAAGCAAAACTTGGATTAGATGAAATGTGCACTAACAGCTGGCACTGGCAGAACACCAATCCCCATGGCTATTAAAATGAAACTGAAGCACTTTCCAATTTAATTTACTAAGAAATATTAAGGAGATATTGGATGAAAGCAATAAGAAAAGCTGTATTTCCTGTTGCAGGGTTAGGAACCCGTTTTTTACCGGCAACCAAAGCGAATCCCAAGGAAATGCTACCTATCGTTGATAAGCCATTAATCCAGTTTGCTGCAGAAGAAGCGGTTGCTGCAGGCATCGATGTGCTAATTTTCATTATTGGTCGTAATAAGAGCTCAATACCGGATCATTTTGACAAAGCTTTTGAGTTAGAAGCCAAGCTTGAGGAGGGCAAAAAGCAGGAAATGCTCAATGTAGTGCGCAATATTCTGCCGTCGCGTATTGATTGTGTTTATATCCGCCAGGCAGAAGCATTGGGATTGGGGCACGCTGTTTTATGTGCGCAATCTGTAGTTGGTGATGAGCCTTTTGCGGTATTGCTGGCAGATGATTTGATCAATGCAAATGAGCGATGCTGTTTGAGTCAGATGACCGATATTTATAATCAGAATCATTGTTCAATTTTGGGTATTGAACGGGTGCCGCACGAAACGGTTAACCGCTACGGCATAATCGATAGCATGCCAATTTCAGATAAATTGTCCAAAGTAAATGCCATTGTTGAGAAACCAGCGGTTGATCAAGCACCTTCCAATCTTGCAGTTGTCGGACGTTATATTTTGACGCCACGAATTTTTAAACTTCTGGAGCAAACCGAGCGCGGCGCCGGTAATGAAATTCAACTTACGGATGGTATTGCAAAGCTGCTAAAAGAAGAATCTGTACTAGGTTATGAATTCCAAGGCAAGCGTTTTGATTGTGGCAGTAAGTCAGGTTATCTGCAGGCAACGGTAGAGTTTGCATTACAACACCCTGAACTTAAGGAAGAGTTTAAAACATACTTAACTGATTTAACAAAAGAATATTCCTGAGAACTTCTAACTATATACAGTAACTGAGATTCCCATATCAGATAATGCAATCACGAGATTAAAGCTATGAGATTCCTGTAGAAACTTAAGAATTTCATATGCATTCACATGACATATCAGACGAAGTATAGGGGTAGGGGCAGCTAGAGGCCATCTGCTTGGACGCCAAGGCGTTGGGGGAGGGTTGGCGAGAAGATAACCGCCAATTCCTCAATGCTGGATTATGGGCATGGGTGCGCCATGGCGGGACTTGCCGCCGGATTATGGCAATTGGAGCAATACGCACCGCCGCTTTATCAACTGGTGCGACAAGGACATCCGGGAAAAATTACTGGAAGTGCTGATTGACGATCCGGATTACGAATGGCTGATGATCGATGCTAGTCATTGCAAGGTTCATCCTTATGCTGCAGGGACCAAAAGCGGAAATCAGGGCATGAGTCGCATAAAAGGGGGCTCAACACCAAGATACATCTGGCCGTGGATGCGCGCATGGTATGCCTCAGAGTTTTTATTACACAAAGTACCATAGCGGATTGCACGCAAGCTGATCGCCTGATCGAAGTGTAATGGTCAACTAACTCTGGACAAACCAGTTAAGCAATTTTCTCTAATTTTCTGCTCTTAGCATATATTGTTATGGGATTTTGTATCTCAGATGTAAAACCTAGAGAATAGGCTTCAGTACATCTTGCTGTGCTGCATAGCGGTTATGCGAGGAAAAGGTTATTGTTTTTCAGTAGGGTTGGCTTTTTCCAATTGATGACGAAATTCATCCAATTGTCGTATCAGTTCATCACTAAAAGATCTAATCTGGTTCTCAAAAAAGGGTACTTGCTGTTCCAGCTTCTTGTTAACGACATCACTAATTGCCCGCAGGCTATTAATAACCTCTCCGAAAGGCATAATTGAAAGGTTATTAAGGGTTTGTCGATAATCTACTTTCCATGCATCATTTTCTTTTAATAAAACAGTATCGAAAGACAAAATTTTATTACTTACGCTATTCTTCAATGCGATAACAGTGGCAACCTTTGCATTGGAGCCATCGATAACGATCATGCCAGTTTTTTCTAGTGATGCTCCCATAATATTTTCTTGTTTAACCACATGATCCTGGGTCTCGCGTGTCGCATATTTTCTGGCGGATTCGAGATCCCCATTCGCCATCGCCTTCCAGAATGTTGTAGTGGTTTGTTCGGGGCTTAATATTGTCTGACAGCCGCTGAATATCAATGATAGGCTCAGAATTAAAACCAATCTTGATAGCCTATGTTTTATGCAATTCAAGTTCAATGTCTGTAATAGGATGTTGTATTCAATCATTAGAAACTCCAAGATTACTCAAGCAACAATCTTTTGCTCAGGAAATATTCTTATAATTCAACTATATTAATAATTTCATTATTATGGAACATCGATTTGGCGAATATTAATCAGTACGACGGCAAAATATCTGTTCCATTTTATTTCTCCCAAGGATGAATCAGATATTTGTCTGATATGTGTCGTCAACGAAAGCTAGACAGATTTATCGAGAGTGTTTCCGAGTATAGTCATCGCGATCCATTTAGTTGCAACTTAGAGAATATACCATCAAGCACAGCTCTGCATAAGCTCGGTTCAAAGCTGAACATCAAATATTTTTTAATTTCTGGAAATTTCGAAGTAATAGATAACACTATAGATAAGAAAAGTTTTGTTGTGTTTTCAAATAAAAAAGGATTTTCACTATGCGATTTAAAGAGCTATTTGATAACTATAAGATCGGAAGCAAGATAATTATTGGCTTGGTCATGAGCTGCGCTTTTTCCGCGCAGGCTGCAAGCAATTTGCATACACAAGAACTAATGCAGCAGCTTGGAATTTTGCAGCAAGAGCTGGTAAATTTAGAACGAGGAAAAGTTGTTTCCTTTCAGGTTACTGAGAATGACAAGAAGGAATTGGCTGCCGGCGTCGCTATCTTTATTTCGTCAGCCCCCGCCGAGGTTGTTGAGTTCCTCAGAAATAAAGGCATGATATCGGTGGATACTGAAATTATTTCTCAATCGCTTATTTCGCCGCAAACGACACTCAGTTCTTTTAAAGAGTTAAATTTTAAATTGGGCGATAAAGATGAAGCGGATCTTTTAATTGCCAAACCGGGGGACACATTTAATCTGTCCGCTCAAGAATTCAAGACTCTCCAGACCATAAAATCAGAACATCCTGATTTAATAACAGAAGCTTACAGGAAGATTTTATTCGGGCGGTGGCAGGGTTACCATAGAAAGGGTTTGAAGGGAATTGCCACTTATGATCGTGGTGCTGGCAGAGTTTCTGACCCTGGTAAGGAATTACGCACAGCGATATTAAGCAACAAAGTGCTGTCCAAACATTTTCCTGAGCTTTATCAAGCTTGGCTTAATTATCCTGTCATCATGCCAGCTAATGCTGAAGAACGGTTTTTTTTGATTAATCGACAGGTTGAGAATCGTTCGACCGCCGTTTTGCTGCATCGCATTATATCGACTGAGAAAACTGGTGGGATAATTCTTTCCCGGCAGTTTTATGTGGGACATTCCTATAATTCAAACCAGTTTATTATTGGTTGCCTACCTTATCGCAATGGTTCATTGGTTTTCTACACGAATCGGACTTTTACCGATCAAGTGACAGGTTTTGGCAGTGGTTTGAAACACTCGATCGGACGCGAGCAAATGCGCCATAGAATGGAGAAACACTTAACAAATATAAAAAATGCTCTAAAATAAAAATACAGATCCTGAACTGCTTCAAAACAATCATAAGTATTCCCAGGATGTCTTCACAGTGAGCAAAATATCAATCGCGGAATTTAAGTTTTTAGATTACTATTTGTCTTAATGTTATTTGTATCCGGAATTATCTGCCATCTGTCCGGATCTCTCAGCGGCAACATATAAACACTCGCTCACAGATCAGCACCTTAAGATTTTTGGCTTGTTATTTTTTAACAATTCTTTTGAGTTCAGGAAGATAAATGCCTAATTTAATCAACAAACCAATTCATATTCTAGGAATTGGCGGTATTGGCGCAGCACTTGGCTGGGTGCTGGCACAGCAAGGTTATGTTGTGATTCTGGTGGACAGTGATCGCAGCAAGATAGCTGAAGGATCAAAACACGGTGTAACGGTAGTTGCATTGGGGACACAGATTGTTCCGTTTATTTTCTTTGATGATTGGATACCTCCGAAAGAAGGATTTATTTTACTTTGCACCAAAACCTACGACAATCCTAAGGTACTGGCTCGTTTGTCAAATGATGCTTTTCTGATTCCGGTGCAAAATGGTTTTGATCCTGATCTTGATCAACGTAACCATGCATGTGAAGGCATTGCCTCTTTTGTTTCGGAATGTCAGCGTGATCGTCCGATAACCCGAATTACCCGACCGGGTAGCCTGCACATTGGGGCGCGTCGGCCGATTTCTGATGGCGAGCATGTTGAGATCATGTCATTGGCTCTGGCTCTGGGAAAAGCCAAGTTATTTCCTGTTGAGTTGGTTAAGGACATACGGCCTTATAAGGCAACAAAGCTTATGTACAATGCTGCCATATCACCGCTTGCGGCTGCGGCTGGTGTGGATAACGGAGAACTGCTAAGCGATCAGTTGGCCAAACTGCTTTTCTTTACATTGCTGCAAGAGAATTATGCGATTCTTCAGAATGCCAAAATACCACTTGCCCGTATTGGTCCTTTTCACCCGGATACCGTGTCTTTAATTTTACGCACACCCGGATTGCCGGCAATGATGGCTGTATTCTTTCGTCCATCACTACGCGGTACCTATTGTTCCATGGCGCCCGATATTCATGTCGATCACGCACGTACTGAAATCGATGCATATACAGGTCACCTAATCCGGCTTGCCGGAGAGTTTCCTTGTCCCTTGAACCGTGCCGTGCTTGCACTCATCAATAAGATAACTTCTGAAGGTTTGAAACCAAAGTATCAACACTTGCAAAATTTGGCAGATCATTGGGCCGAGAGGATTGCGTCTTGATTTTAGTCACCGGTGGCGCTGGTTTTCTAGGTACGCATTTAGTCTCTCAATTACTGGATGCAGGGCAGTCAGTTCGTGTCCTGGAACGGCCGGGAGCTGGCGTTGATCATTTGCCGTTGAACCGGATCGAGTTGATCAGTGCTGATATTCGTGATGAGCACGCGGTTAAGAAAGCTACGCGTGATTGTGAGTATGTCTATCATCTGGCAGCAGATCCTAATCTCTGGCGCCGTGACCGGCGGGAATTCGATAGTATCAATCGTCTCGGCACGCTTCATGTTATGAGGGCTGCACTTGAGAGTGGCGCCAAACGAATATTGTATACCAGTACCGAAAGTATTCTGACATCCCGCAACCCTAAGGGAGAAGCGGTTGAGACACTGCGGCTCAAAGCAAGCGATATGGTTGGCCCGTATTGTCTGAGCAAGTTTCTTGCAGAGGAAGAAGTTTTTAAGATGGTGTCAGAAGGCGCTCCCATTGTGGTAGTTAGTCCCACTTTACCTGTAGGACCTGGGGATCGCTTGAAAACACCGCCAACGCGATTATCCTTAGCGTTTTGCAGGGGAGAGCTGCCAGCCTTCCTGGATTGCCAATTCAATCTCATTGATGCCAGAGATGTTGCGGCTGGCATGATTGCGGCGATGAAGAAAGGTAGAACGGGAATTCGTTATTTGCTGGGAGCGGAAAATCTCTTGCTTTCAGATTGGTTAAGCATTCTAAGCAAGGAAACGGGTCAACCCTTGCCGCGTTGGAGGGTTCCTTACCTGGTTGCCCTGCTTGCAGCGGGGATCAGTGAAGCATGGGCAGACCATGTCAGCGGAGAAATGCCGCTCGCCACGATAACCGGGGTGCGTTTGACTCGCCGCAGCATGTTTTTTGATCCCTCTGCCAGCTTGAATGAACTCGGATTGCAACCACGTTCAATAAAAACAGCGGCTCACGATGCCATAGCCTGGTATCGGTTGCAGGGTTGGCTCTAGCTGCGATAAAGAATTGTATCGATTAGGGTGTCGGCTATGGATCACGACAAATCCGAGTAATCAGGTCATCAATACAATAAACCAGACGTTTTCAAGCAACGGGCATGGTTTCCTGTCAGATCAACATGATAGTGAAAAAATTGCAGTATTATTTGCAGCGTTTAATCAATCAAATCAAATTAATAAGATCGAGGATATTTCTAATATTTGATCGCATCGCTAAGTCAAGTTCTCGGTTTTTCGCAGGCCGTTTGTATATCCGAATTTGGATAATTAACCTGCTGGTATTCGTTCATCTGAATCCCGGCATTGCTGCAGTGCAGGAGGTGCAGAATTCGACCAAAGATTCGGCAGTGATTATCTTATCGGCGCCTGATCGTATTAAAAAATTTCTTGTTAAATACCTGAAGCTTCCATCAGAACCGTTTGCGGATGCGGCTGCTGAAGAAATCTTTTTGTACCGTGTACAAAAAGAAATCCGCGATTTATTAGCCACCGAGGGTTATTTTTCCCCATCGATTTCAGTGTTGCGGCAAATTCAGGATGATGTTGCCATACCCGAAATCAAAATTGATCCCGGTGTATTGACGCGTGTCGGGAGTGCTTTGATTACATTTCGAGGAGAAGTTGCTCGTGAGGATGGCAAATATTTGGAACGCATCGAACAGTACCGCGCTGCATGGTCGTTGAAAACGGGTTTACCCTTTCGCTCTTCCGAATGGGAAAAAGCAAAAGCTGCTTTGTTATCCGATGTAACTCAAGAAGAATTTGCTGCTGCGCATATTGTGAGCAGTAAAGCCACTGTTAATCCTGATAATGCGCGTGCTGACCTTTCAATCATCATCGATTCCGGGCCTGTTTTTTATTTAGGTGAAATACAAATCACCGGATTGGAGCGATTTGATCCCGCATTGATCACCAACCTGGCTCCTTTTAAGACGGGTGACGTTTACCGACGGGATGTATTGCATCTTTATCAAATCACGCTGCAGAAAGGTCCACAATTTAGCTCCGTTTCGGTTAGTGTTACGCCGGATGTTGCGCAGCATCAATCCGTTCCCGTTCAGGTCATGTTGACAGAAGCATTATCGCAGCGTTTTGCCTTTGGTGCCGGCTACAGTTCAAATAATGGCGCTCGGGGAGAGATCAATTATCGCAATCATGATTTCTTGGATCGCGCCTGGAATTTAACCAGCATGCTGCGCCTGGAACAAAAGCGCCAAACTTTTTTTGCCGGCATTGATACTTTGCCTGATCAGAACAATGTCAATTATTCATTGGGTGCCAGTCTACAAATGACTGATATAGAGAATTTGAAAACGACTGAAGAAAAAGTCGGTATAACACGAAATTACCAAACCCAAAAAATTCAAATGCATTTGGGTTTGAATTGGCATCATGAAAGCAAGAAACCTGCCGGTGCGATTAACCAGATTAATGAGGCACTCGTCCTCGATTGGCGTTGGAGGCGTCAAGTTGTAGATGATCCGATTAATATCCGGCGTGGTGACGTAACAGAGCTGCGTATCGGCGGTGGCAGTCAGATGTTTCTGTCGGATCAGGATTTTCTTCGTACTTATGCGCGACATCAGACTTGGTGGCCCGTCGGCTCTCAGGATGTCTTTTTTTTGCGCGCGGAGGTTGGTTATACGTTTGCCGCTTCGCGCTTTGGTATTCCACAGGAATATCTATTTCGTGCCGGTGGCATTCACTCGCTGCGCGGATATGATTTTAAAGGTATAGGCGTACAAGAAGGTAATGCAGTCGTGGGCGGGCTGGTCATGGTAACAGGCACCGCTGAATACACGCATTGGTTAACGCAGCAATGGGGCGTTGCCGCTTTTGCCGATATTGGTGGTGCCGAGGATCGATGGCAAAAGATACATCCTTTTTTAGGTTATGGCGCCGGTATCCGCTGGCGCAGCCCGGCGGGTCCGATCGCGCTTGACTTGGCCCGGGGGCACGAAACCGGTTCGCTACGCGTGCACTTTTCAATGGCTGTGGCATTCTGAGTTGAGTATATGATAAATCCATCCGTTGATAATCCGGTGTCAGGAAATCGCCCACGTCGATTCAGATGGCTTGCGGGTTTGATATCGTCAATGCTGATTTGCGTATTACTTGCCGGATATTGGCTTTTGAATAGTCAATCAGGGCTGCAATGGACTTTTTCTGTCGTGCATCGATTGAGTTCCGGGGCGATTCATTTTGCTGGTGTGCAAGGGGCATTGCATGATCTACGAATTGAGAATATTCATTTTGCCGGTGATGAATTTGAGCTTGAGGGGCAAAATATACGCATCGTTTGGAACCTGGGTAAATTGTTTTACATGCAGATCGCAATTGATCAATTGACAGCGGAAACAGTAAAAATTCATCATTTGGCTTCGGCAGAAGATACTCCACGCGGCACATTACCTGAAAGCCTGAGTCTTCCCTTAGCGTTGTCGATTCATGCATTAACTATCGATTCGATGTATCTGGTGGCGGCAGAAAATAAGAACGCAGAACCTATCATGACCAACCTTACGCTGGCACTGGAAAGTAATGGCCATATGCATCAACTGAAATCTCTCAATTTTTACACTCCGCGGGGTTTTGTCAACGCATCAGCGGAATTTAACGGCAGCTCTCCGTTTGATTTATCAGCTCAAATTGACTTATCGGGCGCTAATCCATGGGGTGATGCGCAGATGCTGATCACAGGCAGCCTGGAACGCATGAAGATTCAAGCCAACACGATGCAATCCACGATTACGGGTGATTTGCAGCTGCAATTACATCCTTTTGCAGACAATCCTGTGATACAACTGGATGCGAATATAGATCAATTGAATCCTGCTAGTTTTATTGCTGCAGCACCCCAAGCCAATCTTTCGCTATCCGCGCATTTTGCGCAAAACGACTCCGGGCAACTGGAAGGCAAGGTGCGAGTTGAGAACCATGCGACTGCTCCATACGATGCTGGTGGCCTTCCTTTATCTCTATTCAGCACGCGGGCATGGATTACTTCGGAGTCTTTGAAATTGCAGGATATTGACATGCAAATGGATGGTAATGGATTGCTTCGCGGTGATTTAATTTGGCATTGGGATGAGCAATCCGGATCAGCCGATATACGGGTCGAACGATTAAATCCATATCATATCGATAGCCGTTTGCAGGCGGCGCAAGTTTCTGGACAAATCCAATGGTCCGGCAATGTACAAACACAGTCTGCGCGCATTCATCTCAAGGATAAATCGATCAATTTGGCAGCGGTGATTGTGAGATCCGGTGAGAATGTCGCGCTCGAAAAATTGAATTTGCAACGCAACCAATCACAGTTTACCGGGCACGGCACGCTTGCGCTTGATCATGGCCAATTATTCGAGCTGTCAGGCCGGTTGGCAAATTTTAATATTGCGGATTTTGTCCGAACAGTGGATTCAAATCTGAATGTGGTTCTTCACATATCCGGGCAATTGTCGCCACACGTATCTGGTGCCTTAAAGTACACAATCCAAAATAGCCGATTAGCGAAATCCTCGGTAAGCGGGTCTGGTGAAATCGCTTTTAACGGCCTTAATGCGTTTGATGGAAAAGCGGAATTAAAAGCGGGATCCAATCATCTGGAGGTGCAGGGTAGTATGGGTGCAAAGAGGAATGCATTTCATCTGCGCCTTAAAGCACCGGATTTGGCGCAATTGGGATTCGGATTGGCGGGTGATTTACAAGCGAACGTGAACTTTACCGGTAGCTTTGATGTACCCGGCCTTGATCTGAAACTTGCAAGCACGCGCTTGTATTTGCCGGACAATCAAAGTGTGTCGGGAGTTACTGTTGATGCGAATCTGCACAATGAGGCCATTTCGCTGGAAGCTTCGATTGAGCATTATGATGCGCATGAGAAAATTGCAATTAAGAAGCTGACGATCGATACCCAGGGAAAAATTTCGAATCATATCTTATCGGTTAAAGCGCAGATCAATCAGAATACTACTTTCCGGTTAGCGGCAGCGGGCGGAGTAAGTCTTAAAAAAACCTTGCAATCATTGCGCTGGACGGGTCAATTTACTGAAATTGCGGCCACCGGCAAAATGCCGGTGCGCTTGCTATCCCCTGCGGCATTCTCAGTCAGTGCCCAATCGATTTCTTTGGGTCAGGCTAGATTTTCCATATCGGGCGGATTTGCCAATATTGATCAATTGCATTGGTCACCAAGGGACTGGAAAACTCGGGGCGACTTTTCCGGTATTGCTCTACTTCCTGGTTTGCAGCAAGTATCCAATCAATCTCCCCTGCAATTGGGTGGTCACTGGAATTTTGTTTCTACCCAGCAATTAATGGGCAATCTGAAAATTTTTCAGGAGCAGGGTGATTGGTATCTACCCGGCGAAGTGCCGCAGCCATTGGGTATGAAAAAATTACAGTTGATGGTGACTGCCGAGCGCGGAAAATTAATCAGTGAATTCAACTTATTCAGCCAATCTATCGGCTCCATCACAGCTGACTTGACCATGCCGATCAAGCAGTCCGATTCCAACTGGTTAATTTCCCGCGAGTCAGCATTGCATGGTAAGGTCAACGTGGATATCAATACCTTTAACTGGCTGAATGCCCTGCTTGATGGCAGCATGAGTGCAGAGGGACAGATTCAGGCTCATGTCGATATTCAAGGTACGTTGCAGCAGCCGGATTTCAGTGGAACAGTTTCCGGTAGTCAATTGAGTGTGGTATTACTGGATCAGGGAATCAATTTACAGCAAGGTACGATGACGGCAAGATTTCATCAAACAGATTTAAAAATTGATCGGCTCCATTTTGTTACACCCCATGAGGTACCTCCGGATAAGCGCTTGTTTGGCGATTTCGAATCGAATGATATGAGAGGATCGTTAACTATTACCGGCGATATCGGGCTGGCCGGTAATGAAAGCCGGATAAATTTCACAATTCATCAATTGCCGCTGGCGCATAAAGCTGAATATTGGGTCATTGCGTCCGGTTCTGGAGAAATCCTATTTCAGCATAATCGCTTGAATGTGAAAGGGGATTTATGGGCCGATGCGGGCTTATTGTTACAACCACCGGAAGGTCGACCGGAATTGGCGAAAGATATTGTTTTTGTAAATGCTCCAGAGCAGCCTGGGGAAAATTTGTCGTTGCTTTTAAACATGAGCCTCAATTTAGGCGAAAGATTCCATATTCGCGTGGCCGGTCTGGAAGGCCGTCTTACCGGTCAATTGCAGGTGCAAAGCGATGAAAATAATAAATTGAAGCTCAATGGTACCATTGTGGCGCAAGATACTTCGTTTAAGGCATACGGTCAAAACCTTTCGGTTAAACGTGGAATTGTCAGCTTTCAAGGTCCTTTGGATGATCCGGAATTAAATATTCTGGCGCTACGGGAAAATTTGGCGGTTGAAGCCGGAGTTGAAATTATGGGCTCGGTGCGTTATCCGCGTGTGAAGCTTATATCGACTCCGGATGTTCCTGATACTGAAAAGCTCTCCTGGATCGTATTGGGAAGAAAACCAGATGCAAGCGGTTTGGATACATCCGTGTTGTTAGCGGCTGCCGGATCGATATTAGGCGGTCAATCCGGAGGAGGTATTACAGAAAAAATCAGTGCTGCTCTGGGGGTTGATGAAATCTCATTCAGACAGGCCGGTATCGGCAGTTCATTGACCGGGCAAATTGGTGTGGTCGGAAAACGTCTATCGTCGCGTGCGTACCTGAGCTATGAGCGTGGTCTGACAGCAACGACAATGGGCATCACAAAACTGACTTACACGCTTACACCAAAAGTGACTATTGTCACTCAAGCAGGTGAAGACAGCGCGGCTGATCTGTTTTATACGATTCAGTTTGATTAAATGAGTGGACGAATATCGATTTTTACTCCTGAGTTCTTTTTTTTTGCTACACCCTTAAATATTCACATTGATTTGTTATCATTCACCCGGTTGCAAAGTGACTGATATATCGATAGTCGTGTTTTTTCGCAATACCGTGATCTTGATGGTATCGCCGACTTTATAGTTATCGATGCGGGAAAGTAACTTATCTACTGAATCGATAGGCTTGTCCTCAACCGCCACAATAATATCCTTTGCGATGATGTTACCTTCAGGCGTGATCGTTGCGCCCTGAAGTCCGGCTGTATCTGCTGCGGATCCGGGGCTGATGCTCAAAATAACCACTCCGGTGACTTTCAGGTGTTGAGTCAGGCGATCATTGAGCTTGCTGTCGACTGTGATGCCCATAGCCGGACGAATATATTTACCTCGGCTGATGATTTGTGGAACCACGCGATTGACAGTATCGACCGGTACAGCAAAACCAATCCCGGCACTGGCACCGCTGGGACTGTAGATGGCGGTATTAATGCCAATCAGGCGGCCTGCCGAATCCAGCAGAGGCCCGCCGGAATTACCTGGATTGATGGCAGCATCGGTTTGAATCAGATTATCAATGGTGCGGCCGTCACCGCCCGGGAGTGATCGATCCAGTGCCGAAACAATGCCGGTCGTCAATGTCCAGTCCAAGCCAAAGGGGTTGCCGATGGCGAATACTTTTTGCCCGACTTTGAGGTCATGGCTGGTACCCAAGGGAACCGGGGTCGGTCTTTGGAAGCCGATACCGATTCGCAACACTGCAATATCGTGCGTCGGACTCGCGCCTACGAGTGAAGCCCTATAATCACGCCCATCGGTCAAGCGTACGGTAGCTTCGCTGGCACCTTTGATCACATGGAGATTGGTAATGATGTGGCCGTGGTCATCCCAAATAAAACCTGAGCCGGTTCCGCTCGGAACGGAGAAGATATTACGCGTCCATGCATCCATAACGCGTTGGCGGGTAGTGATAAATACCACTGAAGCACGCGAATTTTCAAATAATTCAATTGTGCTTTTCTCGTCTTCAGCCAGATTGCCGCGTGCTTGGACTATTCGTGGTTCAGCGCCTTCAAGTCTATCATCAGCGGAAAAATAACCCGGCTGAAGCATATTCGGAAAATAATGGTAAAGAAAGCTGTGAAAAAAAAGTACCAGCAATACGACAGCCAATGATATAGAGATAAAGCGGGGTAGCGTGGGCATGGATGATTGTTCCTGTGGTTTTATTATTTATATCATTGGATTGTGGATTTTGCCCAACGTATTATGTCTTGTTCATTCATCGCGCCGGATTGACGGGAAATTTCTTTGCCATTTTTAAATAGCGCCAACGTCGGAATACTGCGAATTTGGTAATGAGCTGCCAGACTTTGTTCTTCTTCGGTATTTACTTTGGCGAGACGCATTCCCGGTTCAAGAGTGGTAGCTGCCTTAACAAAAGCCGGAGCCATTATACGGCACGGGCCGCACCACGGCGCCCAGAAATCGATCAGCACCGGAATATCATTATTGGAAATATGCCGGTTAAAGTGATTTTTTGTCAGTTCAACCGGGAGTGCGGCAAACAATACTTGATGACAGGCGCCACATTTTGGTGCCGCACTCAGACGATCTACCGGTACACGATTGGTCGCATGGCAGTGCGGGCACACGATATGTAAGGACATGAGGGGTTTTCCTTGCTAATTTGATAATGTATAAATTAATTACTAGTTCTCGTTCAGTTCGGATGCGTTCAAACGAGTGCGTAGCGATTCAACTTCTTCGATCAGATCGGCAACCAGACCGGCTAATTCGGGGTTGCATTCAAAATCCCGTTCAATTGCAACCATCCGCCTAACACGTAAGAAGCTACGACTATCAAATATCCATACATCCGGATCCGCATTGATGAGATTTTTATCGGGCAATAAACCCCACTGAACATGTTCAATAATCCATTCCCGGCTAACCCGGCAGCTTCGCGCCAAATCATCCAAACTGAGCATGGTGTCTTCGAGTAAGATGGCATCGATTTCTTGCAACATAGTTTTTAGACTCCAAGATTTTGGCGCGGATTAAACGCGAGTTCATGCGCCATGGTTTGGTAAAATTTTCGTGCCTTTTCTGTTGCAGCGGATGGTAGCACGACCTCCAGCACTAAATATAAATCACCGGGTGTGGCCGCTGGAATACCACGGCCTTTTAAGCGCAATTTGCGGCCGGATTGGGAATTCTCCGGTACCCGCACATCGACCAGGCCATCGGGCACCGGTATCTTGACTGTGGCACCCAATGCAGCTTCCCACGGAGCGACAGGTAATGCGGCATAAATATCTTTGTTTTCGATCCGGTAGCGGTAGTGCGGTTTAAAATGAACTTCCAGAAACAAATCTCCGGAGACTTCTCCCGCATGACCCGGACCGCCTTGTCCGGCGAGGCGGATTACTTTTCCGGCATGCACCCCTTTGGGAATGCGTACATTTAACGTATGCTCAACAAGTATGGTGCGTCCTTGATGATCGAGCTTGGGCATGCGCAGTGTCAGGCTGCGCGTTGTGCCATGATAGCTGTCTTCCAGGTCAAGCATGATCTTTGCGTGATGATCTTCACCACGCATGTGGTGTGTGTGCCGGGGATCCGCTCTCATTTGATTTCTGAATAATTGTGAAAAGAAATCGCTGAAATCCGCTGTCTGCGCATCACTAAACCCCTGTCCTGTGAATTCAAAACCCGCATCCCAACCAGGGGGCGGTTGAAAATCACTGCCAGCCTGGAATCCCTGTCGTTCCAATTGATCATAAGCGGCGCGTTTCTCCGGATCAGACAGTACTGTATAAGCTTCATTGATTTCTTTCATTTTTTTCTCGGCGTCCACTTCTTTGGAAACGTCGGGATGATATTTGCGCGCTAAGCGACGAAATGCTTTCTTGATCTCATCTGCTGCGGCATCGCGCGAAATGTCGAGTGTTTTATAATAATCCTTGAATTCCAAGTCAATTCTCCCGGTTCGGTGCAATGTTTACTTCATAAATATTATTAGGGCTGCTTTGAGCTAAATAAAGATGTTTTAGCCATGGAAAAACGTCTCACTGAGCTTACTTGGTGATAACTTATAAAGCAACCAAAATACATGTAATCAATAGATTGACTCTACATTAGCAGGGATTAACAAAAATCTGTGAATTATCATGGTAGTAAAGATTACGAAGAGCATCGTGGCGGACAGATTGATGCGATGAAGAAGCGGTTGGAATGAGGGTCGCGCTATCTCAAATGATTATGATTTTGAAGCGTAATAACAATTTGATGAATTAAATTATCTGCAAAATTTGAATGTTATATGTGATTAATAGATAGTGTCATCAACCTCAGAATTTAGATATTTTTCCCGAGGTTGAGCTCGAACATCTCTGAATATGCCGAGATTTTATTTTTTCAGAGCATCACATTGATCAAGAAATGCTTGCCGCGCTGCTTCATTGTCCTTCAAATCCGCAAGCGAGGACTCCAATCCTTTCCCTGCGCAATTTACCGCATTGGCTTCGGGTACTCCGCCACAACCGATCAGAGAGAAACAAAGACCAATCATGCAAGCGGCGCTATATTTTTTAAAATTCATCTAAAATCTTCCTCTATAAAATATACATTAGGGTTAATGGGTGATACTCGATCTCTCAATCGTTTGATGTCGGTTCGGCTACACGAACTGAGCCGCGTATTTTACCCTAATCCATGCTTTTTGTATTTCTACTGTATTTTAACTCGACCAAAGCCTATCGAGAGTGTCTCGAATTTGTTCGTGAATTTATAGCGTTGTCCGATGTGTGCCGTGCATCATGCGTGCGGTTTGATGTGCGCGGCAATCTAAAAAGCCAAACCAAAATATGCTAATCTGGTTTCATATCTGTATACTTCGTAATATTTTGAGAGATTTCTATCGACGATAAGCAATATTCAAACCCACTGGAGCCGGCCAATGAAGTTTTCAATTTACCGCTATGATCCCGATAAAGATGAGAAACCATACATGCAGGATTACGACGTACAGTTGGCTGCGACGGATAAAATGCTATTGGATGCATTGTTGCGAATCAAGTCGATTGATGATAGTTTGAGTCTACGCCGCTCCTGCCGTGAAGGTGTGTGCGGATCGGATGCAATGAATATCAACGGACGTAATGGATTGGCGTGCATAACACCGCTTAAGAGTCTGAAAGATCCGGTTGAAATACGTCCGTTACCTGGATTACCGGTGATTCGTGACTTGATCGTGGATATGACGCAATTTTTCCAGCAATACCATTCGATCAAACCTTATTTGATCAATAATGATCCGCCACCTGAAACGGAACGGTTACAGTCGCCGGAAGAAAGGGCTGCATTGGATGGCGTCTATGAGTGCATTTTATGTGCTTGCTGCACTACTTCCTGTCCTTCCTTTTGGTGGAATCCGGATAAATTTGTCGGGCCGGCGGGATTATTGCAGGCCTATCGTTTTCTAGCCGATAGCCGCGATCAAGCAACGGCCGAGCGCTTAGATAATTTGGAAGATCCTTATCGGCTGTTTCGCTGTCATTCCATCATGAATTGTGTTGATGCATGCCCTAAAGGTTTGAATCCAACCCAGGCAATCGGCAAAATCAAAGACATGATGGTTAAGAGAATGGTATGAAAGAATTCGAGCGTGCACGCTGGCGCTGTCGGCGTGGTATGCTTGAACTGGATATCGTGCTGCAACGGTTCATGGAGCAAAATTACCGCCAGCTTGACGAAACGGAATTGCTGCAATTTGAACGATTACTGGCATTACCGGATAATAATTTATGGGATCTGATCAGCGGAAAGCAAGTCAATTATGACACGCAGTGGCGGCCGGTATTGGAATTGCTGCAGAAGAGCTAGATCTGGGTGTTCTTATCAACACCATTAATCCGTTAACAATGCATACTGATTTAATATTGCAATTTGTGGAGATGTAATATGGCACAAGAAGGCAAAGCGACTCTGAATTTGAATAACGGTAGCGACCCTATTGAGCTGCCGGTTTTATCCGGGACTATGGGTCCGGATGTGATTGATATTCGTAAGTTGCACGCACAGAGTGGCTTGTTTACTTATGATCCCGGTTTTTTGTCAACCGCCAGTAATAATTCCGCGATTACTTTTATTGATGGCGATAAAGGAATTTTGCTGTATCGTGGCTATCCGATTGAGCAATTGGCGCTGCATTGTGATTTTATCGATGTATGTTATCTGCTGTTGCAGGGTGAATTGCCAACATCTGAACAGAAAACGGAGTTTGATAGCAAAATAAAAACCCATTCGATGCTGCATGAGCAACTGGTACGGTTTTATAGCGGGTTTCGTCGCGATGCTCATCCCATGGCGGTGATGGTCGGAGTAGTCGGCGCTTTATCGGCATTTTATCACGACGCTTTGAATATTTCCGATCCGTTGCATCGCGAACAATCCGCATTACGGTTGATTGCAAAATTGCCGACGATTACTGCGATGGCATATAAGTACAACATTGGACAACCATTTGTTTATCCGCAAAATAACTTGAGCTATGCTGAGAATTTCTTGCACATGATGTTTTCTGTTCCGACAGAAAAATATGAGGCCAATCCGGTGATTGTGCGTGCATTGGACCGGATATTGATTCTGCATGCGGATCATGAGCAGAATGCTTCCACTTCGACTGTACGCTTAGCGGGATCTAGCGGCGCTAACCCATTTGCTTGTGTTTCTGCCGGTATTTCCTGCCTATGGGGACCGGCGCATGGTGGAGCAAACGAAGCTTGCTTGCATATGCTGGAGGAAATCGGGGATGTTTCGCGCATTGATGAATTTATTCAACGCGCAAAAAATAAAGAGGATAACTATCGGCTGATGGGTTTTGGTCATCGCGTCTATAAAAATATGGACCCGCGGGCAAAGCTGATGCGTGAAACTTGCCATGAAGTTTTGAATGAATTAGGTTTACAGAATGATCGTTTATTCAAACTTGCGCTGCAACTCGAAAAAATTGCATTGGAAGACGATTATTTCATTTCGCGTAAGCTCTATCCTAACGTTGATTTTTATTCCGGCATTGTGCAGCGCGCATTAGGTATTCCAACCAGTATGTTTACCGCGATTTTTGCGATGGCAAGAACAGTTGGTTGGGTAGCGCAATGGAGTGAGATGGTCTCAGATCCGGATTATAAAATCGGGCGCCCTCGTCAACTCTATACCGGTGCAGCCATGCGGGATATTGCCAGCTCGTTTTCTCAAAAATAGCCATCCTTGATAAAAGCTGCCATTTTATGAACAAGCCGTTGATGGAAGAAACTCTTTTGTCTGGAACTAACGCAAGTTTTATAGAAGCGGTTTATGAGGAATATTTGCATAACCCTAACTCTGTCGCATTGGTCTGGCGTGAATACTTCGATAAATGGGCCAGGCAGCCGGATTCTATTGCCGGTAAATCATCAGTGAACAGCGTTGCCATTGCTCCGGTCACAAAATCTTCCGGCTTAGAAATTCAAGCCGCGCTCCCGGAAGTGATGCCAATTGATTCTGATGACCGTAAGCAAGTGGCCGTACTGCAACTGATCAACATGTATCGAAGTCTCGGATTGAATCAAGCCAATCTTGATCCTCTCGGACTCAAACAACAATTGACCATCCCCGAATTAAATCCGGCGCATTTTGGGTTTACCGATGCGGATATGGATAAAGTATTTAATACCGGCTCATTAGTCGGGCCTGATCATGCTGCGTTACGTGAAATTTTGCAAATCCTGCGCGAGACATACTGCGGCTCGATTGGTGCCGAATATATGTATATTTCATCAGTCGAACAGAAACGCTGGATACAGGCTCGACTGGAAGGACAGCGTTCCAATCCGGATTTCTCCATTGAAGTCAAGCATCATATTCTTGAACGACTCACAGCGGCAGAGGGACTGGAGAATTATCTGCATACCCGCTATGTAGGGCAGAAGCGTTTTTCGGGAGAAGGTAATGAGAGCCTGATTCCACTGTTGGATAGCTTGATTCATCGTGCGGGGAAAGCGGGCATTCAGCAAATTGTAATGGGAATGGCGCACCGTGCTCGGCTCAATGTGCTGGTAAATACTCTGGGGAAAATGCCTGCCGATTTGTTTCGCGAGTTTGAAGAAAAACAACCGCAACACTTGCCATCGGGCGATGTGAAATATCACCAGGGTTTTTCTTCCGCTATTAAAACATCAGAAGGTATTGTGCGCTTGGCATTGGCTTTTAATCCTTCGCATTTGGAAATTGTTAATCCGGTTGTCGAGGGCTCGGTGCGTGCCCGTCAACATCTATTAAACGATAAGCTGGGGGATCGCGTATTGCCTGTATTGATTCATGGCGATGCGGCGTTTGCTGGACAGGGTGTAGTAATGGAAACGTTGAACTTGTCTCAAACTCGCGGGTATGGCACTGGTGGGACGGTGCATATCATCATTAATAACCAGATCGGATTTACCACTTCAGATCCGCGTGATAGCCGTTCCACGTTGTACTGCACCGATGTCGTCAAAATGATTGAAGCGCCGATTTTTCATGTCAATGGTGATGATCCGGAAGCGGTCGTGATGGTGACTGAATTGGCGTTTGATTTCCGTATGCGGTTTCATAAGGATGTCGTGATCGATATGGTGTGTTTCCGTCGCCTCGGCCACAATGAGCAGGATGAGCCGATGGTGACGCAACCTAAAATGTACCGGATCATTAACCAGCACAACGGTACACGCAAGTGTTACGCCGATAAACTGATTGCCGAGGGCATAATCCGACCGGAAGAGGCGGATAATCTTATTAAATCTTATCGTGATGCGATGGATGAAGGTGTGAATCCTAATAAGGCTGTTTGTTATGATTATAAATCTCCGTATTCCATCAACTGGGAGCCTTTTTTAAAACCATTTAAATGGAATAAGCGCATTAGAGCCGGTGTTGCGATACAAACGCTGAAACAGCTTGCCATAAGGTTGACGGATATTCCTGAAGGGTTCAAGCTGCATTCGCGCGTGGAAAAGATCATTGCGGATCGGAGCCTGATGGGTAAGGGTGAGTTGCCTCTGGATTGGGGAATGGCGGAGAACCTGGCTTACGCCACCCTGCTGAAGGAAGGGTATCCGGTAAGATTGTCCGGTCAGGACTCCGGTCGTGGTACATTCTTTCACCGTCACGCTGTATTGCATGATCAGGTAGCAGCGGATCAGAATGAACGTATTTATGTGCCATTACGACATCTTTATCCCGAGCAACCGGATTTTGTCGTGATTGATTCAATGCTATCAGAGGAGGCGGTGCTGGGGTTTGAGTATGGTTATGCAACGACGCAGCCCAATGAATTGATAATCTGGGAGGCGCAGTTTGGTGATTTTGCCAATGGCGCGCAGGTGGTAATCGATCAATTTATCGCCTCGGGTGAAGCTAAGTGGGGGCGAGTGTGTGGTTTGGTGATGATGTTGCCGCACGGCTATGAAGGACAGGGCCCCGAGCATTCTTCCGCTCGGTTGGAACGTTTCTTGCAGTTATGCGCGGACTATAATATTCAGGTTTGCATACCTTCAACGCCGGCACAAATGTATCATTTGCTTCGTCGGCAAATGATCAGACCGATACGCAAACCGTTGATCATCATGAGCCCCAAGAGCATGTTGCGTCATAAAGAATCGGTGTCGAGCCTGGATGAGCTGGCGCATGGATATTTTTACCCGGTTATTTCCGAAGCCGACAGCCTGGATCCAAGAACCATCAGGCGAATTATTGTTTGTAGTGGGAAAATATACTATGAATTATTGGCTTACCGTAAAGAACAACGCATCAACGACATGGCAATTATTCGATTGGAACAATTATATCCATTCCCGCACGAGGAATTTCAAGCTGAGATTGATCGCTTTTGCAAGGCCAAGGAGGTCATTTGGTGTCAGGAAGAACCAGGCAACCAGGGAGCATGGCATCGCATTCAACATTATCTTCTGCGCCATATGCGATCCGATCAAGTGTTGGGTTATGCACTGCGTGCTTCTGCAGCTTCACCGGCCGTTGGTTATATGGCAAGGCATAAATTTACGCAGAATGAATTAATTGTGGCAGCATTCAGGGATAAAATATAAAAAGAGGGCATCATGTTAGTTGAAGTCAAAGTACCCGTGTTATCTGAATCTGTAGCTGATGCTACACTCATTTCCTGGCATAAAAAAACAGGAGATCAAGTCAATCGATCGGAAAACTTGATCGATATAGAAACCGACAAGGTCGTGCTGGAATTACCTGCTCCTAGTGCGGGTGTATTGACCAAAGTGCTGAAAAATGATGGGGCTACCGTTACCAGCGGTGAAGTGATTGCAATGATTGAAACCGAGGCTACTAGAGTTGCCGACGTTCAACCGCCTCAACCGGATAGTCAGTCGGCTACCGTCACTGAAAAAGAAACATCAATTGCTGCCGAGAAAAATACAGAAAATTATGATATTGAAGATAGCAATCAAGCAATACCCATGTTGATGCCGGCGGCGCGTAAACTAGCGGAAGAAAACAATTTGAAAACTACGGAAACTTCTGCAATTAAAGGCAGTGGTTTGGGAGGGCGTATAATCAAGGAAGATGTGCAAGCCTATATGGACCGAAAATCCAGCACATCCCTAGAAATTGAATCCAAAGCTGAGGCCACCGTTACATCTAAGGCTGGGACGCGTACTGAACGCAGAGTCGCCATGTCACGGCTGCGGCAACGTATTGCGGAACGTTTAATAGAATCACAATCTACCGCAGCGATTTTGACCACCTTCAATGAAGTTAACATGCAGGCGATCATAGATTTGCGTACCCGCTATAGAGCTGAATTTGAGAAGGAATATGGCGTAAAACTGGGTTTTATGTCGTTCTTCATCAAAGCGGTTATTGCTGCGCTTAAGAAATATCCGGTTATCAACGCCTCGATCGAGGGCAATGAAATTATCTATCACGATTTCTACGATATCGGCATCGCTGTCGGCAGCCCACGGGGGCTGGTGGTACCGATCATTCGCGATGCAGATCGTTTGACACTGGCGGAAATTGAGTTGCAGATTGCTGATTTTGCCAAGCGTGCTCAGGATGGTAAATTAACCATTGAAGAACTTAGCGGCGGCACTTTTTCGATCACCAATGGTGGTGTGTTTGGCTCCATGCTATCAACGCCTATCATTAATCCGCCACAAAGCGCTATTCTTGGTATTCATGCCACAAAGGAAAGACCAGTGGTAGAGAATGGGCAAATTGTGATCCGCCCAATGAATTACCTCGCGTTGTCCTACGATCATCGAATTATCGACGGCAGGGAAGCGGTATTATCGCTGGTAGCAATGAAAGAGGCGTTGGAATATCCGATGAGTCCATTGCTGGAAAAATAAATCGATTATTGTAATGGATTAATCGCGACACAGCGTTCACCGATCCAGCGGCCTGACGTTTCGGCTGATACATGCACCGGGTTGCCACCGATAGTGCTGTCGAATTCGGTATTTCCCGTAAAACTTTCCGGATTGGTAAAGCTACCTTGGGCAAAGCCGTTTCCTTGAAAATGTTGATTGGAACATGCCAGATCAATCTGATAACGATTACCCGTGCGGGAGGCATTTTGCACCGTGCAGCCGGATCGACCTTCATAAAAATAAGTGGGAATTTCCTGCTTTGCCATTTCCTCGGTAATACAAATCTTTGACGTGGCTGAGCCATTTTCGATTTCAGGTAATTTAAGCCCATAGCGGCGAGCAAGGGTGCTGAGTTGCTGCATTTGTTCTGATGGAATATGCGGTACCAACGCTAAAAGTTCGGAACGAGTGGTAACCTCCCATAAGCCTGGACGAATGTGCTCATGTGCAAAACTAGGCACTATGAAGATAAGTGTTAACAAACTTGCAATAAGAATTATTCGCATGAAATGTCTGTAGTGCGTTTCTTGATATTAAAGTCCGGCAAAAGTTTCGTTAAATCGCGCCGATAAATAGCGGGTTTGATAATGAAAATTGATTTCGGTTTTTTATAACCTCCCAGAGTAAAAAGGAAATCTTAATTACTTGGTGCATGACGGCATATAAGTTGTGATCATATCTTTATAATAATTGATTATTTATATTCCTACTATCATCTGCTGTATATTTCAAACTTTCTTTGAGGTGTAGAACATATGGAATGGCAAGGCTGGTTTACGTTAGGGCTATGTATTGCAGTACTGGTAACACTCATTTCTACTCGAATTGGTCCTCATTTGATCATGATTGGAGCGTTGACGCTATTGAGTGCACTCGGAATTCTAAGCAGTTCCGATGCATTGAGTGGCTTTAGTAATTCTGGTTTGATTACGGTTGCTGGCATGTTTGTAGTAGCGGCCGGCATGCATGCCTCCGGTGCGATTGATCTGCTTGTCAACACGTTATTGGGTAGGCCTGCGACTCCACGCGCAGCGCTAAATCGCATGTTTTGGCCGGTTGCATTTTTGAGCAGTTTTCTTAACAACACGCCAGTGGTTGCTACGATGATTCCGGCAATTTATAGTTGGTCGAGGAAGATCGGAATTTCACCTTCCAAACTAATGATCCCATTGAGTTATGCGGCAATTTTAGGTGGTACGGTAACGCTGATCGGAACCAGCACCAATCTGATTGTCAATGGACAATATCAGGCATTGACAGGTGAGCCTGGATTTTCTTTGTTTTCGATCACTGCAGTAGGAATACCCGTAGCGATAGCTGGTTTTTTATTTATGTGGTTATTTTTCCCTAAGCTATTGCCGGATCGCACTCAAGGTCAAGCTTTTTCCAATCTGCGGGAGTTTACACTGGAAGTTTCTATCGCACCTGACGGTCCTTTAGTTGGGAAAACGATCGAGCAAGCCGGACTAAGGCATTTGCAACGTGTATATTTGATTGAAATTGAGCGCAACGGAATAGTACTGACTGTTGTTACCGCCGATGAAGTGCTTCAAGGGGGGGATCGGCTTGTATTCGCCGGCGATACCGATGCAATTTCTGATTTGTTGCGTATTAAGGGAATCGTACCATCCGCTGAGAAAGGGCAAACGCAAACATTTGCCGAACGGCATCCTGAGCGGCGCCTGGTAGAAGCAGTGGTATCACCCCATTGTACTGCGGTGGGATATGCCATCCGCGATGCGCGCTTCCGTGCTCGCTATGGTGCAGCGGTTCTGGCTGTGGCACGACATGGCGAACGTATCAAGGGTAATCTCGGTAGCATTATTTTGCAAGCAGGAGATACACTACTGCTGGAAGCCAGACCGGCCTTTGTCACTCGGCAACGCTATAACAAGGATTTTTTGCTGGTGAATGACCTGAACACAGAAGCGCCGCGTCATGAAAGAGCTTATATTGCCTGGGTGATTTTATTGGGTGTGATCACAGCCGCCAGCTTTGAGATAATCACTATGCTCAATGCTGCATTAATTGGTGCCGGATTAATGATTATTAGCGGTTGTTGCACTGCCAATCAAGCGGAGAGAAGTCTCGATTTAAAGGTAATTATCACGATTGCGGCATCCTTTTCGCTAGGTATGGCACTGGAAAAAACCGGAGTTGCCAAATACCTTGCAGTAAACATCGTTGATCTGAGCGGAGGCACGCCGTGGCTGTTACTGATTTTGACGTATATAACCATTTCGTTGTTAACTGAAGTCATTACCAATAATGCTGCAGCGCTTTTAATGTTGCCGATTGTGTTGGAGATCACCGAAAAAGCCGATTTGAACAATGTTCCTTTTGTATTTGCCATCATGATGGCGGCCTCCGCCAGCTTTGCGACACCTCTAGGATATCAAACCAATATGATGGTATATGGGCCTGGCGAATATCGTTTTATTGACTTTCTCCAAGCGGGTATTCCAATGAATATCATTGCAGGCGTGGTCACTATCACGGTTTTATTGATTGGATGGCCGTTGACTAAATAATTGAGGTGAATCAATTAAAGAGTGAAATAAAGCATATATTCTTTTTCTTTTCATTTGATTCTGATGAATGATTACCTTCTATCATAGTTGCAATTGATTAAATCACTGGAGAAAACTGTACATGTCATTAAAAAAATCAATTAATGAATTTGGAGATCATTTAGGTGATAAAGAATCTTTGTTAGAAAAGAATTACCCAAGAATTGCAGAGATAATCCAATTACACTGGGGATATAAAGAGATTTATCAATATATTAATAAATTGCTTGTTGTTGATAAGAATCGAGACCGACAAGGATTCCCAGTGCAGGTATTGCAGGAAATCTATAAATTACAAGAGATACATGAGAAGCTATTTCCTAACTTAAAAGCATTATCAAAGGGCTAATTGCAAGATGGCTCCTGAAGTTATAATAAACAAAAACTCAGTTTTTTACTTCCCTTTCTACTCATATCAAGCGCGATAGAGGATCTCCTAATGGTAAGCTTACTTTTCTTGTTGCACAGGATGAGATTTTTGCAAAAATACGCGATTTTTTATTTTGCTGATTCAAAATTGCACTTCAAACTTGAATCCGCCAAAAATAACTTTTAGCTCGTTTCAAATTATTTGTCTCAAAGTTTCAAAGTAATTGTCCTCTGTCAGTCATCAATCCGCCTTTCTCCTGAATTTTTTACGCCTTTTATATTGCGTATAATTTGTATTTCTGTAAATTGATTCTTTAATTCTTGTGCATTAACAGTATATTGCGGTGTTAGTGTCAATATTGAGGTGACGACCGCAGCAGCTGCAACACTCGCAACTTTCCTAAAACAGCTTTCTAGAATTTTTCTTTTTTTCACGTCTTTTTCAGTTACTAGATTGCTCGCAGCGATAACTTCTAGTCTGTCTCCGTTAATATAATCTGCTAGAACTATACAAGTTTCTATTGGAAACCCTTTCTTTCCAGCTTTGACCATTCTTATATAACTGGCTGTTATTCCTAGCATATTAGCAAGTTCTATTTGTGTTCCTGCCTTTTTTTCTGCTAATTCTATGTAATTTTTCATTTCCATGACATTTACCCTATTGACAGTTAACAATTGTTTGCTTTAGAGTAGCATCCGTTTGTTTGCTATATGACGAGACGAACATCATATAGTTCAAATTTCCATAAGTCAAACGGGGGTATTGATGAACAGTTACTTTCAAGCCATAAAAGAATGTACCGACAACAGCCAATTCCCAGAACTCGGCGACTGTTGGCGCAATTACCACCCCGATGCAATTCTCTCTGACAGTGATTATCCAGTTTTAACCGATGCAAATGATTCATTTCCAAAAGGGCTTTCTGACTGAGTGACGAGGCAACGAGGAACGAAGTCAAGAAAGCCCGAATTTATTTAATCTTAACGGAGAAAAACCATGAAAATCCAAGTACTAGGCGTAAAAAGAATGTCTGGAACCGCAAAAGAATCAGGCAACCCCTTTGAAATGGCCGCGTTGTTGGCCATTGTCCCTATTGAGCAAGTATCCGGCTCAAAATTCAACGTTGTAGGCTACGGCTATGAAGTCGGTGAAATGCTACTCGAACCCGAATCACTAAAACAATTTGAAGCTTTCAAATATCCCTGTGCTTTGGAACTCACGATGGAACTGGTCAATTATCGCGGCAAGATTTCCCAGATTGTCACCGGTACTACGACACCTCAACCGGTCAAGTCTGTTTCAAACGGCTAGTAACACTACGCCGTTCACTGCCAAATTGGCAGTAAATTAATTCTGTGATCAATTTTTAGTTCTAATTTTCGAGCATGGCAAATGAAATCTTTATCGATTGGATCACCATTTCTCAGCTACATACAGAAACAGAACCGTTTCCAATCTTTACCGGGGGAATCAACGTCGACTATGACCCCCTCGGCAATGCTCGCTTTGAAAGAGTTCGCGCCGCGAATTTTAAGGGATCATTTGAAACAAGCCTCCGTATCAAAAGTGATGGTCGTCATATATCACTCAGTGGAAACGTTGGCCGGTTTTCTCGTAAAGACAACCTGTTTAACTGCGGATGGCTTGAAACGCTCGGGAAGTGTAACCGAATCTTGCTGGATCGCGGCTTGCCAGCTTTCACTTCCGGACAAGTTCGGAATGCAATTGGTGAGGCAGACACCCCATCTGCGCGAGTATCACGCCTCGATCTTACCGCCAACTTTGAGACGGGTTCAGAATCACAAGCCCGGTCTTTAATTCGATGGTTAGCTTCTCGATCAGTTTCAAGAATGAAGAAAGGCCGGGCAGGGGATGAGTCAGTCTGGTGGTCAAATACTCGTCATATGCTCAAAGCTTACATTAAGCATATTGAAATGTTAAAACATGGCTGTAGTGAAGATGATCCGGCCTATTTGTTTTGCAAAGAAAAAGGAGTCGTAAGAGTGGAAATTGAACTGAAACGCAGATTATTAAACGATCTTGATATGGTTGAGATTGAAAAAATCAATGATGAAAAGCTTATTCAGGTTTTTCATGAACAAACTGAAATATTCAATGCGGTAGATCGCAGTGATGAGCCGGACATTTTAGACGCAATTCCAACAAAAATCAGGATGCATGCCGCTGCCTGGATGGCTGGCCATGATCTCCGCCAGCTAATGCCGGAGCGTACTTTCTACCGTCATGCTAAAACTTTGCGGGAATACGGAATTGATATTACAGAACCCCGGAATGTAGAAAGATTTCCTGTCAAAGTTCGCATCATCGAAATGAAACCGCTTTCAATGCCTGACTGGTACAGCCTGGAGGATCAGGAAGAGCCGCATCTAAAAGTCGTCGGGGAGTGATTCCAGCCCATACGCTCACGTGTGGGCGTATGGGGTGCAATCCCGCACCATTTAACTTTAGGAGTTTTAAACATGAAAACTTTGCATAAATACGCCGTGATGGTAGTAGGTGCTTTCTTCTCCCTCTTCTCGGCAGTTTCCTTTGCTGCTGTCCCTGCCAGTGTTACCACCGGCATCACTGACGCTGTAACAGACGTAGGCACGATTGGCGCGGCCATCATGGGCGTGGTAATCGTAATCGCTGCATTCGCTTGGATGCGTCGTGTAGTCAAGTAACCCTAACCGGTTCTTTCAACTGGGCGGCTTAAAAGGTCGCCCTTTTTATTAAAGGATCATCATGGGCTATAAATTTCTTGATCAATGCTATGACACTAAACAAGATTTCCTTAATGTTGTAGCTCAATACTGCTACTCGCCTGCCAGTGGTGCTGGTGGTCTTGGATCTTATTTCACGTCATGCATTGCCAATACTGACGACATAACAGTTCAAGCATATTTGCTATCAAATGGCACAGCTCAAACTCCTTGGACATATACGCCTCAATTAATCAGCTGTGATTTCTTACCACCGCCAACGCTATCAGACTCTATCGAACTTGCCTGGATGATTGTTGGTGTCTGGGTTGTAGCCTGGGGATTCAAAAAAATGATGGAGGTAATCAAAAAATGACTATCTACGAAATATCAATGTTTTTGGCAATCTTGGGGGCGGCATGGATACTTTTAAATTAAAACTTTTATCTGCTGCTGTATTGATTCTGGTTACTCATTCTGCTCACGCTGAATTATTCGATATGAGCGAACACTCCGGAATCATTAAGGACTCAACCGGGAATTTCTATAAAATCAATTCTGCCGGTACTGTCTCAGCGCTTAAATCCGGAACCACATTAAACCTTACCGAAAAAGTAAGCATCCCCACATCAAAAGGCTTTTTCTCGGTTGAATTATCCCGTAGTGCTCCTGTAGAAGTTAACCGGATCGGTAAAGCAGTGCGCGGTTTAGCTGTTGCAACGGGACCGCTCGGTTTAGCAATTACTGCAGTGGATGCCATCTGCACTTTAACCACGATTTGCAATGATGCAGGAAATTGGATTTTTGGCGCATCGGAAGCTGATCAAGTAGCAAATCTTGTAGGTGGTTGGGTTGGAAATTATGACACTTCACCGCTTGCCTGTGCATCGGATGTTGATGGGCGTGGATGTGCCTCTGTCGTTTGGGGCTCGGCTTTTAATATTGGCGGTTTTTCTTATTCTATCCAGTCTGACCGAATCAATGCAGAAGTAAGGCTTTTAAGTAAAACTACAGGCGCTGACATGGGGGCTGGCAAGCTAAGAAAATTTATCAGCAATTTCGCGCCGCAACCACAAGCACCGGCAACAGCCGCAAACTGGGATGCAAAAGAATCACTCCTGAACGATGCTCAATTCATTGATGAACTACTCGCAAAGGGTGCGCCTGTGCCTGTTGGTAGTCCCACTATCACGGCTCCGGTTAATGTTCCTATCGGGTCATCAACCAAAACCACAAAAGACGCAAATGGAAATGTCACCGGCACCGAAACAACCACCTCACAAGCCACCGTTAGCGAACCCACATCGGGAGAAAATCCTTCTGGTAGTCCCACTATCATCAAGATAACTGAGAATCACACCACCAACAATTACAACACCAATAATGAACTGACCGGATCAACCACCACAACAACCGGCGGTACGTCACAACCACAGCAGCAAAGCCAAAGTGTTGAAATAGAAATCGACAACATACAAGCAACACCATTGCAGGAGAGGGCGGTTCCGTTTCCTTTTGAAACAGACTCCTGGGGCTCCGGCTCCTGTCCATCGGACAGAACGGTTAATTATCACTATGGAACTTTAAATCTCACCTTTGAACCGGCCTGTCAATTCGCGGAAGGGATCAAACCAATAGTACTGATTCTGGCCGGTTTCATTGCCATGTTCATCATTATGGGAGCAACTAAAGATGCTAACTAAAATTCTATTGCCGCTCGGCAAATTCTTTGAAGGCAACATCGGCGCAATCGTCACCAAAGCCTTGTCATTCATTGGTGTAGGCGTTCTGACCTATGGCGCACTAACTACGGCATTCAATGCCGCCTTGGCATTCACGCAATCCCACTATAACGGCTTGGCTCCCGATATTCTGGCCTTGGTTGGCCTGGGTGGGTTTGGTGAAGCTGCCGGAATCATTGTCGGCGCTATGGCTGGAAAAATTGCCATGCAATCTATCAAAAAACTGGGGCTACTACCATCATGAGCATAACGCTATTAACTTCCGTACCCGGTGGCGGCAAAACATCCTATGCAGTCTGGAACGTCATCAAAACCGCATTTGAAGAGGGCAAAGTCATTTATACAGTCGGTATTCCAAAACTCACACTTCCAACCATTGAATTGACCTATGACCAGGTGAAAAACTGGTTCAAGCATGACATCAACGAAAAATCCGGATTGCCCGAACTTCATAATGTTGAACACGGTTCAATCATAGTAATCGATGAAGTTCAAAGACTATGGCCAGCGATGGGCAGCAAAATCACCGATGACATAAAAGAATTGTCCGTTCATCGTCACTACGGCCTGACGTTCTTTCTAATCACCCAGGCACCTAATCTGATTCATAGAAACGTACTCGCCCTGGTTGATCGTCATTTGCACATTCGTGTCACTTGGTCAGGTCGCAAGATTTATGAATGGTCTGAATATTGCCGCACGCCAAGTAGCGAAACCAGCAAAAATACTGCGGTAACCTTCAATTACAAGCTGCCTAAAGACTCATTCAACCTTTATCACTCAGCCACCCAACACGTAAAGCCTCAGAAACGCGCTCCAATGGCTTTTTTTGTCTTCTGTGTTGCTCTGGTATTAACTTTAATTTTTGGCTACTACAGTGTTCAACGTGTGACGGCAAAATCTGCACCATCAACTATCGAAGAAACCAAGCCGGAACAGATCGAAGAAATACCGATAAATTTTGAAGACGTACCGCTTGCGCCCATGATGCCGGAACCGCCACAACCAGTTAAGCAATATTTCAACACGCAACTACTATCTGACGAAATAGACTGGGCAACCGTATCAGCCTGTCTTGCTAATAAAAATTCATGTGTTTGCTACGGAAAAGTAGGGCAACGCTTGATTATTCCTAAAGAAACATGCCAATTGGCGGTAACTAATGGTTGGAACAATAGAATTTAAAAATTGTGTTTAAAACGGGGAAATATCTATGAAAAAAATTTCTGAAGTAATTGAGTTTATTTGGTGCTGGACTTATTTTTTTGTTGTTGTATTACTTAGATTGTTTCGCCTTATATCCCAAAAACGTTTTCATGAGCTTTTATTTGGCGGTTCTGATGGCTTTGAAAATGAAGATATTAATGTTTTTAAGAAAAAGCCTAGTAGCAAATCTTGAAAGGAGGCTCCGAGGCTTTGCCGAAGGCAAAACGTAGGAGTTCTCAAGTTTGCGTCAACGGGTATGTTCCTGCTCTTTGCTTTGCAAAGCTATATAAATATTCCTGCCACCTTTCTGCATGACCTAAATCACACAAATGATTTTTTGTATGTGCGTTTGCGTACAAATAATATGACTGAAAGTATGTATAGTGAAAGCATATACTTTTTAAAGCCACGCAAACTTTGGTAATTATCAAAAAAAATAATAATTCCCAATTTTCTTAGTAGGCAAGCAACTTTCTTTAAAGCGTATGACGGCTGCTCGTGCCCGAGCAGAATAATCAATCAATTTAAAGGAAGAGCCATGGACTTATCCTTATACTCCTGTCAAAACTCGTTATTAAACGCTTTACCCCAAGATGATTTCGAAGATTTAATAAAAGACTGCAAATTAATTGAATTTTGTGCAGGGGAAATCGTGAATGACTCTGAACAGAGTATCGATTCCATCTTATTTCCTTACAGTAGTATTATATCTTTAGTTCACGATGACTTTAACGGCAAAGCTACAGAACTTGCCGCAATTGGCAATAATGGTGCTGTGGGCGTTGAAAGCTGTATGAATGAAAGCCCAGCAAAATTTAGCGCTATAGCCACACATTCTGGTCTTGCCTATCAGATGAAGAAATCAACTTTAATCGAAGGCTACAAAAATAAAGAAAGATTTCGCTACCAGATAAAAAACTTTCACCTTAATTTAAATGCACAAATTGCTTATACGGCAATTTGCAATCGATTTCATAAAATCGAGCAACAGTACTGTAAATTCTTATTACTATGCAGTGATTGGATCGATGGAGATTTATCCTATACACAGGAAGCAATAGGGAATATCTTAGGCGTGCGTCGTGAAACGATTACCGGAATCGCATTTAAATTATCGGAAGAGGAAATTATCAAAACTACACGCGGAAAAATTTCCATTCTGAACCGTCAAGCACTTGAAGATTATTCTTGCGATTGCTATCAAGCAATTAAAGCAACGCTACAAAGCGAAAACCGCATCCATAAATCCAATCGTCGCCACCGCAGACCAATCACTCCGGAATTAATAATTGAAGAATATATACATAGCTTACAAAGCTTTTAAGCAATAGCGAGCTGCTTGTTTTTCCCTGATACGAAACTGGTTTATATTTTTAAATGTTTGCCGCTACACTTCAAATTATTTATCAGTTTCATATCATGCCAAATTTTGCAAAACTCAATAATATTTATTGGCGCTTGCGTGCTCAACGTAATAAAAACTTGCGGCGCAAGTATTATCGTTATGCTGCGGTCGAAAAAAAACGCCTGATTGATTCAGGCGTTGATCCGGAAGAGCTGCGGCTATATTGCCGCGCACTCAGTGGAAGGTTAAATGTTCATGCTGAAAAGCGTTTACAAGCTTACCGAACCAATATGATAAAAGATCGGATTTCCTCCTAAATTTCTTGCATCTTCTATTGCGTATAATTTGTATTATGTTAAATCGTAGAAAAAATTACGCCGGGAGTCCGATTTTCTTTCAGAGTTTTTCTATAAGCTTCTAAACGGATTTCGGCTTGTTCATTTCTAAGATTTGATAGATGACGACATAAAAGCCGCAACTCTTCCGCATCAACGCCTGATTCAATCAGGCGCTTTTTTTCCTTGGCAACATAACGATAATACTTACGTTTAACTGATTTGATTCGTGTGTAGCGAATTTGCCAGTAAAGATTGTTGAGTTTTGAAAATACGCCCATTTCAATAGCATTAAAATTACTTAGCTATGAATGATAAAACAAATAATTTACACTTCGATGGGCAATGTCTTCAAATGTGCTACAAAGATACGTCTAAATCATTCAGGCGTGTCTTTAAAAGACATTGAAGTTATTTAATCTCTGCGGCCATGGCGTGATGAGCATTCGCCATATCCATTCTTGCCGTAAATACGCCGAAATAGTCATTCTAAAGTGACCGTTTCTGCCGAGAGGAGGAGGCAATCTCCCTATGTTTGTGTTATCAATCGGTGATCGGCAACGAGTCTGGGTAACCTTTTTAAGTTATACGCCATAGCCAAGAGCATGTGCCAAGCATGCGCTTTGGCCAGACCACGATAACGCAGGATTTTGGCATTGAACCACCTTGCCTGGCTGCCGAAAGT
>Ga0268299_1000720_pt1 | contig 87212 bp, 61 predicted proteins | sample NOBtaG_FD_193484 | JGI IMG/M metagenome (GOLD analysis project Ga0268299, IMG submission 193484) | Activated sludge microbial communities from bioreactor in Nijmegen, Gelderland, Netherland - NOB reactor | ecosystem: Engineered > Bioreactor > Aerobic > Activated sludge | place: Netherlands... | reverse complement strand
GCCGCACCAATGACTGCAATTCATCGCGCTGCGTCGCGCTGATCGGCAAAGCTCGGATCGGACGGCCCATGTCGCATAATACACCAATCCGACATTCGGAATAGACTTTTATGAGACACTACACTAGCGGGGGAGTGGAACATGAGATGTGTCCACTCCCTGGCAGCGAAGCTGGGGAGGAGAATGAGGAAACGGCTTTGTCACGCCCTGCGGCGCCCCGACCGGGCCCGGCGATCGTTCACTCGGGGATGCCGGCGTGGCGCATGGCCTCGAACACCGGCTCGAGCTTCTCGGGCGCACTCATCGGATAGCGGCGGCGCAATCGTCCAATCGAATAGCCGGGCTCGAGGGCGAGCACCCGTCCCGTCGCGGCATGTGCCTCGTCGAGTTGGCCGATCGCCGCCGCGCTGGAGGCAAGGCTGGCCCAACCCGGCAGGTAGTTCGGATTGTGCTGCACGGCCCGGCGCGCCCACGCGCAGGATGTCGCCGGGTCGCCGTCGACGTGATGGGCGAGCGCCAGTCCCTGGTAGATCGCGTAGCTGCGCGAATCACGCGGGCTGAGGCGCCGTGCCCGATCGAGGTGCTCGATGGCGGTACGCGCCTGGCCGGCCCGGACCCGCACCACGCCGCTCGGCAGCAGGACCTGGACAAGGTCCGGCGTGATCGCGATCGCCTCGTCGATGTAGGCGATTCCCTTCGCCAGGTCGTGCTCGAACCAGGCGAAGCAATGGCCTGCCGTGGCGAGCATGAGCGGATCGCGCCGGTCGGCGCCGAGTCCGGCCTCGACGAGACCGAGGGCTTCGGCGGCCTCCTTTCGATCGTCGACGAGCCAACCCTGCACCAGACGCTGGATGTAGGTGCGCGCGCCGAGCGCATAGGCCGGGGCGAAGGATGGATCGAGCGCGATGGCGCGGCGACAGGCATCGAGCATTGCGTCGACCGCCTTGCGGGTGAAGGTATCGGTCAGGGCCAGGCTGCGCAGATAGAAGTCGTAGGCGCCCATGTGCTCCGGGCGCTTGCGACGCAAGCGCCCGATCTCGGCGTGCTGGACGGCCTGGTCGAGAAGGCCGACCACGGCCTCGGCAATGCGGTCCTGCACCTCGAACAGCTCCTCGACCGGCATATCGTACCTGTCGGCCCAGACATGACCGCCCGTGGTTGCGTCGACGAGCTGGGCGGTGCAGCGAAGCTGGCCGCCTACCCGCCGCATGCTCCCTTCGAGCACGTAACGCACCCCGAGCTCGTAGCCGACCTGCTTGATGCTGATCGTCCGGCCCCGATAGGCGAAGCTCGAGCTGCGCGAGATGACGAACAGCGACCTGAAGCGCGACAGCGCGTTGATGATGTCCTCGACGACGCCGTCGGCGAAGTACGCCTGCTCTGGATCGCCGCCCAGGTTGCTGAACGGCAGGACGGCGATCGACGGCCGATCAGGAAGGGCGAGCGCAGCGGTCTCGGCTGACGCGGTCGCCGGCCCGCCGCCGATGCCCAACCTCGCGGCGAAGGCGGCGCTGTCGAGCTCCCAGTCGAACCGGGTGAAGTCGGGCCGGTAGCGGGCAACCGCCTCGGTCAGCAGCGAAAGGTTGTGATCGGTCGGCGCCTGGACTCCGGTGGCCCACCGGCTGACCACCGACTTGTCGATGCCGACAGTCTGTGCCAGCCGCCCGCGGCTCAGGTTGAGGACCTTCAGGACCAGGCCGAGCTTGAGCGCAAAATCCGGCGCCGCCATGCCGGTCCTTTCCCATCGAACGAGCCGCAGGATCGCCCGATCCAGCAGCCGGCGCAACATTTCGCACCGTCCCGGAGCCGGCCGCAACTGCCGGTGCGGGCGTTCGCGTGCAACCGTCCGCGACAACCACACAGGAGGGCACATGCTGAACGATCGGGACTTGCTGGCGAATGTCGGAGAGCTCGCAACAGGCTTTGCCGCAGATCGACGGGAGCGCCAGCAGCGACGCGCGCTCGACCCCGCCGACATCGTCGCTCTCAAGGAGGCAGGCCTGCATCTGGCGGCGGTGCCCGAGGAGCATGGCGGCTGGTGGCAGGGCCGGCAGCGCTCGCTGCGCACCCATTGCGAGGCGTTGCGCCTGCTCGCGAGAGGCGATGCCTCCCTGGCTCTCGTCGCCACCATGCATCCTTCGGTCCTCTGCTTCTGGCGCGATCCCGATCCGCCGGCCCGGGGGCAGGCCGCGTGGGAGACGCAGAAGCGCCAGGTCTTCGGCACGGTCATCGACGGGGCATGGTGGGGCACTATCACCTCGGAGCCCGGCTCGGGCGGAGACATCTCGCGCAGCCGGGCGACGGCGATCCCGGACGGCGACGGCCTCCACGCCTTCCGCATATCCGGCGAGAAGCATTTCGGCAGCGGCTCGGGCGGCACCACGCACATGGTGACAATCGCTCGCCGACCCGGTGCCGACGCGCCGGAATGGTTCTTCATCGACGTCGCCGGAACGCCGTGGGACGGCACGACCGGCATGGCGCTGAAGGCCGCCTGGGATGGCCACGGCATGGCCGCCACCAACAGCCACGCCTTCACCTTCACCGACTATCCGGCCACCCGAATGGCCTGGTCCGGAAGCTGGCGGGAGGTGATGGAAGGCACCGGCGGCTCCGGCACGCTCACCAACGTCGCGCCGTTCGTCGGCATCGTCGACGCCGCCATGCGCCATATGCGGGACGAGTTCGCGCGCCGCGGCCACCTGTTCAGGGACTTCCGGGCCTTCGAGCGGATCGAGTGGGCAGCGGCCCATCGCGAGACGTGGCTGCTCTACCAGGCGTTCGAGGGCGCGCTGGCCGCGGTCGAACGCAAGGGCCGTGCGCGTCACGAGGCGGCGCTTGCCGCGGCGAGCATCGCGCTGCTGGCGGAATCCATCCTGACGCGGCTCTGCCGGATCGCGGGTGGCGGCGCCTATGCGCGCCACTCGCCGCTCGGCTTCTGGTTCGAGGACGTGCGCGCGCTCGGCTTCCTGCGTCCGCCCTGGGCGCTCGCCGCCGACGCGCTCTTCGCGTTCAGCACCGAGGCCGAGCCGGGTCATTGAGGGCTGCGGCTCATGCCGTCCATGGCCTCATCGGTCCGACGAGGCCTTCGGCAGGGTCGCCTCGAACAGCATCGTCAACGGCACGCATATCACCGTCATGGCAACCCCGAGCAACAGCGCGGCCACGGGCGAGTGGGCCGCATCGGCGAGCGCGCCGGCGACCATCGGGCCGGTTCCCATGATGGCCGAGGTCAGCGTCGCGAAGATCGCCAGTCCCGTGATGCGATGCTCCGGCTTCAGCACCCGAGACGGCATGGCCGTGAGCGTACCCGGTCCGGGGCCAAGCGCGAGGCCGAACGCGATGCAGGCGACGACGGGCCAGACGTCCAGGGAAAGGGCCAGCAAGGCAAGCCCTGCCGCCAAGTAGGAGAGGTTTGCCCAAAGGCCCGGCCTGGCGCTGAGTTGCAGGAGATACCCGCCGAGCGGAACCGACAGGATGGTGATCCACAGGGCAATGCTGGTGACGGCGGCAGCGTCCTGCATGGACATCCCGCGCGTGGCGAGAAGGCTGGCGCCGAAGCTGAACAGCACGATCAGGGCGAGATTGAAGCAACCCCAGGCGACGCCGGCAATGAGCACGCTGCGCAGCGACGGCCAGTCCGGCGGATTCCACCATGTCTCGCGGCCTGCGGGTCGCGCCACGGCGCCCGAGGGAGGACGATAGACTGCCACGATGAGCACCAGGGCAATCAGGCAGAACAGCGCGGCGATGGCCATGCCCGCGCGCCAGCCGAGGGTCTCGGCGATCCGCCCCTGGACGATCAGGCCGAGCGCGATGCCGAAAGGCCAGCTCGACATGAGGGTTCCCATGGCAAAGACGATCTCCCTGCCGGCGAACCAGTCGACGAGCATCTTGTTGAGCACGAGGCCAAACAACACCGATCCCGCACCGCTGATCAGCCGGCCGGCCGTCACGGGAAACACGCTGTCGCCGACGCACATCAGCAGGCCGCCGCCGATCATCAGCACCAAGCCGGCGACGCCGACCGTGCGATCACCAAAGCGGGCGCCAAGCACGCCACCCGGCAAGGACAGAAAGGCGCCGGGGATCGTGTAGAGCCCGATGAGCGTGCCAATCGCCGCGTAGCCGATCTGGAGCTCGGCTTCGATCGACGTCGCCGACGATGCCAGGGACTGGAATTGATAGCCGAAGCTGCTGCGCGCCACGAAGAGCACGGCGAGAGCGACCCAGCGCTGATCGATCATGCGCACCCTGGGCCTGTTCGGTCGAGATGGTGGGCAATCGCGCACTCATGACGCGTGCGGCTGCCCACCACCGGCTCTCCTCAATCCGCGGCCGCGGCGGCGTGATTGAACTGCAGCTCGGCCAGGCGGGCGTAGAGGCCGCCGCGGCGGACGAGGTCGGCGTGGCGGCCGACATCGACGACGCGGCCCTGGTCGACGACGACGATCCGGTCGGCCTTCTGCACCGTCGCCAGGCGATGGGCGATCACCAGGGTCGTACGCTGATGCATCAGCCGGTCGAGCGCCTGCTGCACCGCCAGCTCGCTCTCGGCATCGAGGGCGCTGGTCGCCTCGTCGAGCAGCAGGATGGCAGGATTGCACAACAGCGCCCGCGCGATGGCGATGCGCTGGCGCTGGCCGCCCGACAGGCGCATGCCGCGCGTGCCGAGATCGGTGGCGAAGCCCTGCGGCATCGCCTCGATGAAGGCCAGCGCCGAGGCCGCCTCGGCGGCGGCGCGCACCTCGGCGTCGGACGCCTCGGGGCGACCGTAACGGATGTTGTCGGCGACCGACGCGGTGAACAGCACCGGCTCCTGCGGCACGATCGCGAGCGCGCGGCGCAGGTCGGCGAAGCGCAGGTCGCGCACGTCGATGCCGTCGACCCGAACGACGCCTGCCTCCGGGTCGTAGAAGCGCAGCAGCAGGTTGAACACGGTGGTCTTGCCAGCCCCCGAGGGACCGACGATGGCGACCGTCTCGCCGGGCGCCACGGCGAGATCGAAACGATCGAGCGCCAGCGCCTCGGGGCGCGTCGGGTAGCGGAAGGAGACGCCCTCGAACCGGACGCTGCCCTGCCCGCCCTGGGGCAGCGCCTTGGGCGTCGTCGTCTCGGCGATCGCCGGCGGCTCGACCTGCAGCTCGGCCAGGCGCTCGGCGGCGCCGGCGGCGCGCTGCAGGTCGCCGATTGTCTCACTGATCGCGCCGCCCGAGCCCGCCACCAGGATGGCGTAGAAGATGAAGGCCGACAGGTCGCCGGCGCTGATGTGGCCGTCGAGAACGTCGTGCCCGCCGATCCACAGCAGGAAGCCCACCGCCGAGAAGACGATGAAGATGACCAGCGTGGTCATGACGGCACGCCGTGCGATGCGCTGGCGGGCCGCGTCGAAGGCGCGCTCGGTGGCCTGGCCGAACCGCCGCGAGGCGTTCTCCTCCTGGGCAAAGGCCTGCACCGTGCGCACCGCGTCCAGGGTCTCGCCGCCGACCGACACCATGTCGGCCATGCGCGCCTGCGCCTCGCGCGACAGCGCCCGGACCTTGCGGCCGAACAGGACGATCGGCGCCACCACCAGCGGCACCATGGCGAGCACCAGCAGGGCGAGCTTTGGATTGGTCACCACCAGCATCACCACGCCGCCGACGCACATCAGCGTGTTCCGCAGCGCCACCGAGGCCGACGAGCCGATCACCTGCTCGATCAGCTGGGCGTCGGCCGAGATACGGCTCATGACGTCTCCCGAGCGCTTGATCTCGAACCACGCCGGCCCGAGCCGCACCACATGGGCGAACAGGTCGCGCCGCAGGTCGCCGACCACCCGCTCGCCGAGCCACGACACGAGGTAGAAGCGCGCGCCCGAGGCGAACGCCAGGACGACCGCGACGGCCAGCAGCGAGGCCAGCGCATAGTTGAGGATATCCGGCCGACCGTCGGCAAAGCCGCGGTCGATCAGCGCCCGCAGGCAGGCGCCGAAGGCCAGCACGGTTCCGGCGGCAACCAGGAGCGAGACCAGGGCGAGCGCTACCTTGCCGCGATAGGGCCTGAGATAGGGCGCCAGCAGGGCGAGGCCGGCGACGCGGTTCATGCTGGTCGCCATTCCAGGGAAACGCCCAGCTCACCCGACAGCAAGGTCAGCAGATCGTCGCCGCCCCGCGTGTCCTGCCAGCGCCCGCTTGCCGCATCGAACGCATAGTGCCGGGCCCCGCTTTGCGGCGAGCTCAGCCATATCTGCCTAGTGGGTGCATGCTTGTTGACGAGCCAGGTCCCGGAGTCGCCCTCGACGGTCAGGACGCCGCCCTGCCGCTCGGCGTCGGCGTGGGCGCCGATCGTCTCCTCGAGGGTGTCGAGCAGGCTGTCGGCCAGGCTTTCGAAGGCGCTGTCGTCCATGGTTTCGGTCGGTCTACAGGCCCCTCAGGCCGGCGACAACCGGGATGTGACGGGCTTGTCCTCAGGGGATGGGGCCTGTATACCCCCGCCCCTGATGCGCCGGCCGGTCGGAAATCGGCCCTGAAGCGCTGGAGAGATGGCATGAAAGAGAAGATCCACCCCGACTACCACAAGATCACCGTGGTGATGACCGACGGGACGTCCTTCGAGACCAAGTCGACCTGGGGCAAGGAAGGCGCCTCGCTGCGCCTCGACATCGATCCCAAGACCCACCCGGCGTGGACCGGCGTCCGCCAGACCATCGATCGCGGCGGCCGTGTGCAGCGCTTCAAGGACCGCTTCGGCATGACGGGCAGCGCGGCAACCGCCGCCATGGGAGCCGGCACCAAGTCGACTGGCGCGAAGCCGGAAGCGACCCCGGCTAAGGGCGCGACCAAGAAGAAGTAAGGCCGGGCCTCTCCAGGGGCTCTGCTACACTACGTCGGCTTCTGCGGGAGGTGACGTGGTGAAATCCGTTCGAGTGGTCTGCGGGCACGACTGCCCCGACATGTGCTCTCTCATCGCGCATGTCGAGGACGACAAGGTCGTGCGAGTCCAGGGTGACCCCGACCATCCGTACACGGCGGGCTTCGCCTGCGGCAAGGTCAACCGCGATGCCGACCTGGTGAATTCCCCGGAACGCATCAGGACCCCGTTGCGCCGCGTCGGCGCCAAGGGTTCCGGCCAGTTCGCGCCGATCGGCTGGGATCAGGCGCTGGACGAGATCACCGGCCGATGGAAGGCGATCATCGCCGAGAGCGGCCCGCTTGCGCTTCTCGGCTACGCCTACTCCGCCCATCAGGGCCTGATGAACCGTGGCTTGGTCAACGGCCTGTTCCATGCCCTGGGCGCCTCACGCCTGCAGGCGGGTACCGTGTGCGACACCTGCTGCGAGGCCGCATGGGACGTCACCGTCGGGCCGACCGGCGGCGCGGACCCCGAATCGGTCGTGCACTCCGACCTGGTGATTTCCTGGGGCGCCGATCTCGCGGCGACCAACGTCCATTTCTGGGCATTGGCCGAGGAGCAGAGGAAGCAGCGCGGCGTGCCAATCGTCGTGATCGACCCTCGCCGCACGCGCAGCGCCCGCGCCGCCGATCTCTATCTGCCCATCCGGATCGGCACCGACGCCGCGCTGGCCCTCGGCATCATGCACATCCTGGTGCGCGACAAGCTCGCCGACCGCGACTACATCGCCGGCAAGACGCTGGGCTTCGACAAGGTCGAGCACGACATCCTGCCGAAGTTCGCGCCGGCGCGCGTCGCCGCGATCACCGGCCTCGCCGTACCGGAGATCGAGAAGCTCGCAGCGATGTATGGGCGGGCCAAGGCGGCCCTGATCCGGCTCGGCGAAGGCATGACCCGCCTCGCCAATGGCGGCCAAGCGCTGCGCGCGGTGACGTTGCTGCCGGGCGTCAGCGGCCACTATGCGATCAAGGGCGGCGGTGCCCTCCTCCTGACGGCCGCGTCGTGCGACCTAAACTACGCGGCAGTGCGCCGGCCGTCGGGCCCGGCCTCGGCGCGACAGGTCAATCACCTGCGGCTCGGCGAAGCGCTGCTGACGATGAACGATCCGCCGATCCGCGCGCTCTTCGTGTCGGCCAACAACCCGGCGGTGACCTGCCCCGAGGTGCACAAGGTCCGCAAAGGCCTGGCGCGCGAGGACCTGTTCACGGTCGTGCACGATCCTTTCCTCACCGATACGGCGCGCTACGCCGACATCGTGCTGCCGGCCGCAACCTATCTCGAGACCGACGATCTCTTCCGCGCCTATGGCGCCTACTGGATGCAATGGGGCCAGCAGGCCGCCAGGCCCTACGGCGAGGCGCGCTCGAACTTCGACGTCGCCCAGGCGCTGGCCACGCGCATGGGTCTCGCGGACAGGATCTTCACGCTGGCGCCGCAGCAGGCCGCCGAGGAGCTGTTCAAGGGCGCGACCGGTCCCGCGGCCGCCGCCGACCGCGGCAAGCTGTTCGCCGGCGAGCCGATCCCCATCGCCCACGACTGGGACGGGCAGCCCTTCGCCACGCCGTCAGGCAAGCTCGAGTTCTACTCCGAGCAGCTCGCCCGGCAGGGTGTGTCGCCAGTGCCCGACTGGGAGCCCGATCCGATCGAGATGGCCGATGCCGCACGCTGGCCGCTGCGGCTTCTCACCGCGCCCGGCTACTTCCAGGCTCATACCGCCTTCTCCGGCGTCGACTTCCTGCGCACCCGCGAGGGCAAGCCATTCTGCGTGCTGCATCCTGACGACGCCCGCAAGCGTGGCCTGGCCGACGGCGTCGCAGTGCGTCTGTTCAACGACCGCGGCGAGATCGGTCTGCTGCTCCGCGTGAGCGACGAGATTCAGCCCGGCGTCGTCCTGGTCCCTGGACAGCGCCCAATCGGCGAAGCGGTGTCCGGCACCATCAACATGCTGTGCTCCGATCGCTACACCGACATGGGCGAAGGCGCGACCTACCAGAGCACCTGGCTCGATGTCGGGCCTTGGACCGGCGCCCAGCAGGCCGCGGAGTAGCCGGCTTGCCCAAGTACGCGCGCCGGCCGCTGCCGCCAAGTCTCTATGCGGACACGGCACGAAAGGCCGTCGCCACGCCGCCGCTCGACGGCGACAGGCGCGCGTCAATCGCCATCATCGGCAGTGGGTTCACCGGATTGTCGACGGCGCTTCATCTCGCTGAGCAGGGCGCCGACGTCGTGGTGCTGGAGGCGCACGAACCGGGCTGGGGCGCGTCCGGCCGCAATGGCGGGCAGGTCAATCCGGGCCTGAAGCACGACCCCGACCGCGTCGAGGCGGATTTCGGCCCCGAACTCGGCCGCCGCATGGTCGAGCTGTCGTGGAACGCGCCGAACGTGGTGTTCGATCTTGTCAGGCGTCATCAGATCACCTGCGAGGCGAGTCAGACGGGCACTATCCGCGCCGCCTACACGGCCAGCAGTGCCGCCGAGGTGCAGGCGAGCTTCGAGCAGGGAGCACGCCGCGGCATGCCGGTCGAGCTTCTGGATCCGGCAGGCGCCGCCGCAGCGACCGGCACGCAGCGCTATGTGCGCGCCCTGCTCGACCGACGTGGCGGCCACGTGAACCCGCTCGGCTACGCGCGCGGCCTCGCGCAGGCGGCAATGCAGGCCGGCGCCGCGATCCATGGCAGCTCGCCGGCGACCAGGGTTTGGCGTGACGGCGGGCGCTGGAACGTGCGCACGCCCGCCGGGACGGTGAGCGCCGAGAAGCTGGTGCTGGCGACCAACGGCTACACCGACGAAGTGTGGCCGGACCTGCGGCGGACCATCGTGCCGGTCTACAGTGGCATCGTCGCTTCAGAGCCGCTCCCGGAGGCGGTCGCGCGCGACATCTTCCCGCTGCGCTCCTCGCTCTACGAGCTTGGCAAGGTCACCGTGTACTACCGGCTCGACGCCTCCAACCGCGTCCTGATGGGCGGCCGCTGCCAGCAGAGCTCCGTCGACTCGGCGGATCAGATGCAGTTCCTCGTGCGCTACACCCGCCGGCTGTGGCCGCAGCTGCGCGGCGTCAAGTTCACCCATGGCTGGAACGGCCAGCTCGCCGTCACCATGGACCACTATCCGCACATCCACGAGCCGGCCGACGGCGTAATGGTCTGCCTGGGCTACAACGGACGCGGCGTCGCCATGAGCACCGCCATGGGCCCTCAGCTCGCCCGCCGCATCCTGGGCGGCAAGACGTCGGAGATCGACATGCCGATCACCGACCTGAAAGCCATCCCCTTCCACGGGCTTTGGAAGACCGCGGTCGCCGCTCGCATCACCTACGGCCGCATCCGCGACTATTTGAACGTTTGATCCCCCCAGCTTCGCTGACAGCGAAGCTGGGGAGGAGACTCGAAGCTACACGAAGCGATGCTGCGTGCGCTCGCGCCTGGCGAGTTTGGGGAGGGCGCGGCCGGCGATCAGCGTCTGGAAATGCTCGGTCTGCCGATGGGCGGCGAATGCCGCTTCGTCGCGGAACACCTCGTAGAAGAAAATATTCTCCGGCTCGGTCAGCGACTGGTGGATCTGAAAAGCCTGCACGCCGGACTCGCGCTGGGCCAGCGGCAGGAACTCGCGCAGGATTCCGACGACCTCCTCCACCTCCCCCGGATTGACCTGCCAGAACGCCGTGACCACTAACCCATCGCGAATTGCATGAAGATCGGCCATGTGCCTCTCCTTTTCTCGAGCACGGGAGAGACGATAGCGCCGGTGTCGGGGCCGTCGTTTCGGCGGCGGGCGAAGGGCTCGGCGAACCTGACGTCGGCATCGTCGAGCGACGGTCACTCACTCCAGCGCAACGACCGGCTGCGGCCATCGCAGGTTGCGCATGGCCCGAAGCGCTGCCGTGTCCATGTAGACTCGCTCCTCGGCGATCCGGCCATCGCGCAGGCGAAACTTGTCGACGCCGCGCCAGTCGAGCCGTTGACCATCGACGATACGGGTCGCCTGCCACTCGATGACGACGACATCACCGCGCACCGTCCAATCGAGCAGTTGCCAGACATGGTCGGGCGCGCCCTGGCGCACCAGTTCGGTGAGCCTCCCGAGTTCCTTGCCCGCGACCGGTCGAGCGTAAAGCGGTGAATGCAGCACTCCGTCCGCATGCCAGAGCGCCAGAAAGGCCTCACCGTCACGCGCCGCCCAGGCGGCAGCGAATCTCGTCACGAAATCCTGAACCTCGAGATCGGTCACGCGCATCTCCTTTCGCGGGAGACGTCTACGAGCCGTTGGACCGGCCGTCTGGCGGAGTTCGGACGCGACATGCCGCGACGCGCGTCGCCGCATGCCCTTACGGTGCCTTCCGCCTTGCCAGGCGCGCGCCCAGGATCGCAGCGAGCAGAGCTGCAAGGACGAAGCATGCCGGCACCCACAGGGCGGCTGCGGCGACACCCGCGCGATCGAGACCCGCAGATAGACCGGAGGCGTTGGCCACCAGGCCCGCCACCGCGGCGCCGAGAGCAAAGCCGGTTTGCTGCACCGTGGCGACCGAGGACGCGGCGACGTCCTCCTCGCCCTTGCGGGCACCGGACATGGCGCGCTGGGCGATGAACGCCCAGCACGAGCCGATGCCGGCACCGAGCATGAAGATGGCGGGAAAGACGACGATGGGCGGCTCGAGCGGCAGCAGGACGGCGAGGCCGACCAGCCCGGCAGCCATCATCACCGGCCCGGCAACCAGCAGGCGGTCGGACGCCGCCGGCGAGAGGCCCGCCACCAAAAGCGAAATCACCGTCCAGCCGAACGAGCCGCCGGCGACCATGTAGCCGGAGCTCAGGGGATCGAGCCCATGCAGCGACTGCAGGAAGATCGGCATGAAGACCTGCAGCGGGCTGTAGGCAATGGAGACAGTCAGGACGAGCCAGAGACCCATGCCGGTGATCGACTGCAGGGAGAAGGCGTCGCTCGGCAGAAGGCGCGTCGGCGCACGACGATCGATTGCCAGTGTCAACACGAGCAGGCCGACGGCAGCCGCGACAAGACCCGCCTTGGCCAGCACGTGCGGGGCGATCGCGCTCGACGACATGACGGCGATCGCCGCACAGACCAGGGCCACGCGCAGGCCAGGCGCCCGGCTGGCGCCGGTGCCGGCAAATCCCGCAGGCAGCGCCCGGAATGCGCCGATCGCCAGGACGCCCGCCAGCCCGGCCACGCACAGGAAGGCGCCGCGCCAGCTGTCGTACTGGGCGAAGACGCCTCCGACCAAGGGTCCGACGACGACGGACAGGCTCCAGGCGCCCGACAGCAGGGCGAATGTGCGCGGCCACAGCTCGGCTGGAAAGGAGTTGCGCACCAACACGTAGGCGATCGCCGCCAGCAGGCCGCCGCCAAACCCTTGCATGAACCGCCCGGCGACGATCAACGCCATCGAGGGCGCCAGCGCGCAGATCAGCGCTCCCGCGCCGAAGGCCAGCGCCCCGAGGCAGAAGGCGTTGCGCGCGCCGATGTTGGACGTGAGGTAGCCGGTGCAGGTGGCCGCTACGATCGACGAGGCGAGATAGGCGGTGCTCGTCCAGCTGAGCAGCGCTGCGCCGCCGATGTCGTCGACCACGCTCGGCAGCACGGTGGCCAGCATCAGCACGTTCATCGAGTGCAACAGGACGCCCCCGATCAGCACGGCCAGCGCCGGGAACCACCGGGTCTCCAGGAGTGCGGACCATCCGATGGTGGCCGTATCTTTGGTCATGGTTGGCGAACGTCCTCGCCGCAGGATAGGCGCTGTCGTGCGGCCGCCAGCGGCCGATTTCACATACCAGATGCTAGAAATCAGGCATACCCTTCCCGCATCACGCGGCAGCGTGCCGGCTGGATCGTCCGACGCAGAGGTCCGAAAACCGCGAGCCTCGAACGCGGCCCCATGGGAAGCTCGCGTCATGGAACTGCTCGACCGCAAAACGTACTACCGCGCCTTCGAGAGCCATGACTCCCGCTTCGATGGCAGGGTCTTCGTCGGCGTCACCTCGACCGGCATCTACTGTCGTCCGGTGTGCCCCGCCCGAACGCCGCGCTTCGAGAACTGCCGATTCTACGCCTCGGCGGCGTCGGCGCAGGAGGCGGGCTTCCGGCCTTGCCTGCGCTGCCGCCCGGAGATCGCGCCCGACCTCGCCTTCTGGCGCGGCAGCGCCAACACGGTCAGTCGTGCCCTCGCGCTGATCGCCGAAGGCGCGCTCGACGGAGAGGACACCGACGTCGAGGGTCTGGCCCACCGCCTGGGCGTCGGCGCGCGCCAGCTGCGCCGCCTTTTCCAGCGTCACCTCGGCGCATCGCCCGTTGCCGTCGCCCAAACCCGTCGCGTGCTGTTCGCCAAGCAGCTCCTGCACGATACCCATCTGCCGATGGCGCAGGTAGCGCTGGCCTCCGGGTTCGGTAGCATCCGCCGGTTCAACGAGACGTTTCGCGCGCTGTTCGGCCGCCCGCCTAGCGCGCTGCGCCGCAAGGCCGGCGTGGCGGTGCCGCCGCGCGACGGCGTGACCCTGCGGCTGGCCTATCGGCCGCCCTACGACTGGCCCGGCATGCTGGCGGCACTCGCCGCCCGCGCTACCCCCGGCGTGGAATGGATTTCAAACGACACGTGGCATCGCCGCATCGTGCTCGACGAGTCGGCAGGCGATGTCGCCGTCAGCCATCTCCCCGATCGCAACTCGGTGCTGGTCGCGATCCGCTTTCCCTGCGTCAAGGCGCTGCCGGGCATCGTCGCCCGTGTGCGCCGCGTGTTCGATCTCGGCGCCGACATCGCCACGATCGACAGCCACTTGGCGCGCGACCCCAGCCTCGCGCCGCTGATCGCCAGTCGGCCAGGCCTGCGTGCACCGGGCGACTGGGAGCACGAAGCGGTCACGAGCACCTTTCCCGACGATGCTCCCCGCCACTGGCGGCCTTGGAATGCCTATGCAATGCAACACCTCAGGATGGCAGCCCATGGCCAAGCGTAACGCCCAGCGCCTCGAGCTCTTGATCGATCGCATGCCGACGCCGATCGGCGAGCTCGTGATCGTCGCCGACCGGGCAGGCACGCTGCACGCCATCGACTGGACCGACCACGAGCCCCGCATGCTGCAGCTGCTCGACAGGTATTTCGGCAAGGGCGCCTATGCGCTCGCGCCGGCCCGCGATCCGGGCGGTCTCACCAGCGCCCTTCGGCGCTACTTCAAAGGCGACATCGACGCGATCGACCGCCTCCCCGTGGAGATGGCGGGAACGCCGTTCCAGAACAGCGTCTGGCGGTCGCTCCGCCAGATCGGGAGCGGCGAGACGATCAGCTATGCCGAGCTGGCGCGGCGGATCGGCAGGCCCAAGGCAGTGCGCGCCGCCGGCCTGGCCAATGGCCAGAACCCGATCAGCATCGTCGTCCCCTGCCATCGCGTCATAGGCTCGGACGGCACGCTGACAGGCTATGGCGGCGGCCTGCCGCGCAAGCACTGGCTGCTCGCCCACGAGGGTGCGCGCATCGGCGGGCGATTGCCTTCCTGATTGCACCCTGCCCACGACGTGGTGCTTGGCAAACCGCCTACGCGAGATAGTAGCTCGTCACCGTATCGCCGATGTTGAAGTGCCGGGTGATGTCCTCCCCGACGGGCTGCGACCGCATCAGCGGGAGGAGCTGCCGGTTCACGTACTTCAGGGTCTCGATGTCGTTGCTGCGCGCCGCGCGCTGCCCCTGCTCGATCAGGCGCTCGGCGAGGATCGGGTCGGTCGCCTCGTCGCGGCGCGCCAGGCAGTAGTCGAAGCGCGCGAGGTGCACGGCAGGGTCGCGATCGCGCACCATCCACCACAGCGCCTCGTACTCCTGGATGGTCCGGCGGAGCATGTCGGCATTCTGCAGCTCCAGCGCCTTCTGATAGTCGGCCTCGAGGGATCTCAGCAGCTGCCGATCGCTTTCCTTGCCGCTCTGCTCGACCAGCTTTCCGGCATCGGCGCGGACGCCGCGTGCCCTGTCCACAAGCTTGGGAAATCTCAGGCCGTCCTCCAGCAGATCGACCAGGGCCGCGAGCTCACGCAGCCTGCGATCGAGCATGCCCAGGGAATCGGGATCGTTGGCCGCGGCGTCGGTCAGCTTGGCGATGGTTCCCAGCAGGTCTTCCTCGTCGATGCGGCGCAGGACCTCGATGGTCGCCGGAGTCCTGATCTGCTCCGCCTCCGCCCGCGCTGTCGACAGGCGCTCACGCAGCGCGGTGGCCTCGCGCACCAGTCGCTCCAGCGATTGGCGCTCCGAGACCGGCGTGAACACGACATCGAAGTCGATCTCGAACACTCGAATATAGGCATGAACGCGAATCTGCTGCGACTCGTCCATCTTGACCGAGACCTCGACAATGCTGCCGGCCGGCAGGTCGCGCTCCAGGTCGGCGCCGGTGATCTCGATTGCGCCGATTCCGTGGTTGCGGACGGCCCGCGTGTACTCCCCTTCCAGCAGGGGGATGCGCAGGACGTCGTCGCGCCGCCCGGCACGCAGCGTCTTGGTCGTGATGTGATCCATCGCCTTGCCCAGGGGCAGGCTGTCGCCCTTTTTCACGTAGACGGCCACGTTGCCGTTGCTCAGCCCCACCCCGATGGTCTGGCTCGCCGGCTGGGCGTTCGGCAGGTTCAGCATGTAGGTGTAGGCCAGCGAGCGCGGCTCGGTCGTGACCGGCATCCCCGTGGGATCGCACAGCGCCACCTCGTAGGTGTGGCGGCCGGTGGTGACGGCATAGAGCTGGGTCAGGAATACGCCGCTGTCCCCGAGGGCGATGCGACCGGAGCGCCACCCGGTATCGGTATCGACGAGTTCCAGCGTGAAGCCCGCCGGATTGCGGCCCGCCGGCGCCACGATCCTGCCCCCGATGTCAGGATCCTGCTGGTTGCCGACCGGGTTGTGCTCGGTCTGGACCAGCCACGGTTTGGCCGCCCAGTCGCCACCGGGCGCCTGGACCGCATCCTTCGGGGCGTCGAGCGCCACGGTGCAGGCAAAGATCGCTGCACCGCGCGCCACCACCGTGACCGGATCGACGCTGTGGTCGACCGGGCAGCCGAGCTCGGATTGCACGGCATCCCGGATCCAAGGGTTGAGCGTCGATCCGCCGACCAGCAGGACCCGCTCGATGGCGCGCGCTTCCAGGCCTGCGCCCTGCAGCGTCTTGCGGCAGAGGTTGAGGGTGCGCCGCACGTAGGGTCGGGTCAGGCTGGCGATATCGTCGGGAGTCAGCGTGCAGGCAAAATCGACGATGCGCCCGCGGTCGTCGGTGCACCAATTGTCGAACGCCACCTCGACCGGAGCCCGCGTGCGGCAGACGTCGATCTTGCCGCGCTCGGCGATCAGCTTGAGGCGCCCGAAGGCGCTTTCCCAGCGTGGATTGCCGCGCCGGAAGTCGGGCAGATCGAACTGCTCGAGCGCCACCGGGAGCAATCGTTCCGTGACGATGTCCCAGTCAAGCAGCTTGCCGCCGAGCTGGTTGTCGCCATCGTGGTTCTCGACGTGGATGAGCCCGTCGCGGACGCGCATGATCGCTGCATCGAAAGTGCCGCCGCCGAAATCGTAGACGAGCCAGTACACGTTCTCGCGGGCGCTCTGGAAGCCGTAGGCAAGCGCCGCCGCGACCGGCTCGAGCAGCAGCGGGCAGCGGGTGATGCCGGCAAGCATTGCGGCGGCTTGCGTCGCCGCCGTCGCCGGCTGCTCGAACGCCGCCGGCACCGTGATGACCGCCGCCTGAACATCTTCCTCCAAGGTAGTGCGCACATCGGTCCGCAGCGCCTTCAGCACCTCCGCCGATAGCGCCTCGGGCGAGAGCAGACGGTCGCTGGCGACAAAACGCTTCGCGATTCCGTCGCCACTCATTCCCATGCGCAGCTTGAACTCCAGCGCCGCGTTGGACGGGTCGTCGTCGAGGGCCCGCCGCTTGGCCTCCTCGCCGACATGCAGGTTGCCGCGCCGGTCGATCCAGACAGCCGAAGGGGTTAGGCCGGCGCCCAGCCTGTTCGGGATGATCTTCGCATCCCGGCCGTCGGCGACGGCGATCGAGCTGTTCGTGGTGCCGAGATCAATGCCGAAATCGATCGTGGTCCGGCGCATTCGGCCGCTCCTTGCTTCGTGACATCGCCGTTCGTTGCCCTGTCCGGCAGGCTCACTTCCGGGGCTTACTGCCGTCCGGCCGGGCTTCCTGTCGCAATGGCACCGACACGAAGACCTCGCCGCGCTGGATGAGGCTCCTGCCCCTGAACACCATCGGCCGCGCCGTCTGCGAGACCGTATCCGTTGATATGCCGGCGGTGGGCTCGAACTGAAGGGGTGTCATCATGGCCTCGCCGCCGGGGGGATAGCGCATGCCGATCGGATCGACCAGCGTGATGCCCGCTTTATCGAGTGCCCTGATGGCGCGATCAAGACGGTTGAGCGCGTGGCGGGTGCGCGCATCTGGATCGGCACTGTCCGCGTCGAGCCATTGCCGCCTGAAGTACCTAGTCTTCAGGTACCACATGCAGTTGGCCAGCTCGATCACCGCCTCCTCCGCAAGCAGGTCCTCGCGCGCCGGTCCGCCTGTGCGCCCTGCCGGCGCCGAGGACTCGGGCGCGGGCGTGGCCACGATCCCGGCCGGCTCCGGCTCGGCCGCGCGTCGACGCCGCGTTGTCGCAGCCTTCGTCGACGGTGGCCGGGACGCGTCCGCGAGCGGGCTCGCCCTGGACGCGCTCTGACGCGATTGACGCTTGCCGGTCCTGGCCATCGGCCCTCCATCACTCAAACCGCCGATACCAGGCCCGTGGCCTCCCGGGAGGCAGCCTGCTCCGGTGCATAGACATGTCCGAAGCTCCATCCCTTGCGGCGAAGATCTCGCACCGTGGGGAAGTCGAGGTAGGCTTCCTCGGATTGGATCCCCGGGGGGAGCGCGGGTTCCGCCGTCCCGGCGAGGAACGCGCGCAGCGCCGCCTGCGCGCGGACCGCCGAGCGGCGCTTCAGCCCGACGATCGTGGCGGCCGCCGCTCCCGCGCCCGCAAGAAGCCCGACTGCAATCGGCATGGCCAACCCGGCGCCCGTGACGACGGCCTGCAGGCCATAGGCAGTGCCTGCCCAGGTCAAGGTCCCCGCGACGCCGGCCGCGATCCTGGCCTTCTGCTCGAGCCCCGTCGCTGCCGCAGCTGATATCTCCTCGCGCCGTTCGCGCCACTGCACCCGCTGACGGGCAAGCTCGCGATGCGCGTCGCGGCAGTTCCGGCACCGCGGGACGACGATCATGGCCGTCCTGACGATTGTGCTGTCGCCAAACAGTCTCCGCTCAGTCTCGACCTCGCCGCACATCGGCAGCTGGATGGCGCATTCGGGCGATGGTGGTCCCTCGCCGCAATGGTGGCAGACGGAATCCTCGGGAATCGCCGCCAGCGCGACGGGGATGAAGCATTGGCTGCGATGATAGCGGGCCTTGAGGGTGGCCGTGCCGGGCAGCGCGCACTGAACTTCGCCCGCATGCTGCTCGAGAATGCCGAGGTTGAGCTTCGCCCGCGGATCATCCGGATAGAGCTCCTCCGCAAGCAGCTGGCGCTCGAAGGCCGACGCCAGCGCGCGCCTGAAGACGTTGCGTTTGCCTTCGTACTCCTCGTCGAGGGTATCGGCACAGTCTCCGCACAGCCACATCGCGATGTCGCGGATCGTGAACCTGGACCAGCGCTTGTACGTCTGGCTGCCGCAGCTCGGGCAGGGCGGCTTCATGAAATCCGGCAACTCGTCGTCGGGAAAGCGATGCAGCGGCGCGCGGTCGGCAGCAAACCTGTCGATAAGCCTGCGCCGGATGGGCGGCTCCTGGCGGAACTCGCGATTGGCTTCGTTGAAGATCTGGGCGCTCCACGCCGTAAAGCAATAGGATGCCGCCCGTCGCAGCGGACGGCCCAGGGACGACGGAAGCGCACCCAGGATCATCATCGCACCCTCGAAGTCGGTCGCCCGCGTCAGCGCACGCGCCTCCTCCAGCGTTGCGACCGTGGCGTCGGGCAGGTCCCAGTATCCCGGGGCGCACCATTCGCTGCCGCCCTTCGCATTCTCGCGTACCGCACTCAGGTTCTGGTCGAGCCGGACCCGCAGCGCATCGCCGGCGGCCATGCTGTGCGCCAGCTCGAGCAGCCGGGCGCTCTCGCCCCAATCGTCGACCTTGGCACTGAACGTCGCCTGGCCCTCGAACATCGCTTCCGCGATCCGGTCGTGAAGACCGTTTCGCACGTCGGCGAGCACGCCGCCGTCGATCGACCGCAGGGGGCTCGCGATGTTGTCGACGACCGCGTCGACGATCGAGACCAGGCGACCGCAATCCTTGTGCAACGACCGGACATTCTCGTTGGCGCGATGGGGCGCGGCCCGCCAGGTCGTCCTCGCGCGGTCGATCGCGTCCCCAATCTGGCCCTCCCACAGCGCCAGGGCCAGCCGCAGGGCCTCCTGCCTCGCATCCGCGTCGAACCTCGTCGACTTGAGCAGCTGCAGGTTTCGCGTCACGTCGGCGCCGTCGGATCGCTCGGCTGCTGCGAAAGCGAGCCGGGCGTGGATGTGCAGCAGACCGGTCGGCAGCGACTCGCGAATCCGGGTGACCAGACGAGGCGACACCTTGGCGTCGTTCAGAGCTGCGGCCCGGCGCGACACCACCTGCCAGAACGATGCATCGGCATGGACGTCGGCCCATTGGCGGAGGGCACGCTGCCACAGCGAGGCGAGCTCGTCGGCGCGCGGCTTCGCGTCCGCCGCGCCCGCGGCGAGCGCATGCTCGCGATCGAGCGCCGAGAGATGAAGGAAGACCGCCAGGTTATGAAAGGCTGCCGCGCGCCTGTGCGGCGGGCCGGACTCGCGATCCCAGATCGTCGCGGCATCGGCCAACCGTCCCTCCTCGACGGCCCGAAGCGCCGGATCCGGCCCTTCCTCCAGGGGCCAGAACCAGAAGAACTCGGCGTGGAACCGGTCGAGGGGCGCGTGCAGGCGGGCCAGAGCGCCGCGAATCTCGTTACGGCCCGGCGGTGGGCGCAGGGCCACGGGCCCACCCGCGATCTCCAACGCCGGCAGCCCGAGCTTCGCCTCCAGGTCGCGGCGCGCCTCGCGCCGCTGCACGTCGCGGGCAGCCGCGGTCACCGGCAAGCCCAGGATGCGGAAGAGATTCGTCCGGTACAGATCCGGCGTCAGGGCCTTGTAGGCGTCGTCATCCATCGCTCGGCACACGAGATAGCCATGCGGCCACCGGCAACCGCGGGCCGGCGTCCCGTCACAATCTCACGATCCGGATCGCGTCGCCGGCTCAGAGCGATCCGCCGGCCACCATGTCGAAGCGGCTCCGAATCTCGTCCACGGTCGGGACCTTGCCGGAATCGAGCTCCGGGAAATCCTTGGCCAAGGCGACCCGATCGTACTCGTCGAGATGCATGTCGGCCAGCGCGTGGTCGTTCTCCAGGGCGTCGAGAGTCTTGTGGAGGTGGAACAGGTGCCAATGTGCCGGCCCGTGGAACACGCCCTCCTCGATCTTGGCCAGACGCTCCTCGAACCGCTGCAAGACGCTCTTCCGTTCAGCTGCCAAGACTTGCCTCCCCTCCTCGCCAGGATCCCGATGGTGCCTGCCCGCCGTCACGATCGCAAGATCAGGTGGGATCGTTTCCTACTCCACACCAACCTCGCTGGGGAGGTTTCGCCGTCAAAAGGCTCTTGGCCGCCCCGCGGTCAGAATGCCAAGACGACGGAGGGGTCATAGGCACCAACATCGACGCTCATGACCCCTCCATTCGCTTCGCGGACACCTCGCCAGCGAAGCTGGGGAGGAAAAGCGATGATCAGGGCTGAACGTCGAGCCCCTTGTAGAGGGCGGCACTGTAGATGCCGTGGGCGCGCACGTTCTTGATGCTCTTCTTGGCGACCAGGAAAAGCCGCGAATGGGCGGCCGGGAGCATCAATGCCTCGTCGTGGACCAGCCGCTGGACCGCCTTGAAGTTCTTCTCGCGCTCCGCGTCGGTGAGCGCGTGCCGGCCGGCCTCGAGCAGCCTGTCGGTCTCGGCGTCGGCCCACATCATGCGATTGGGCACCGGGCGATTCTTGGAGTGATAGTAAAGGTACATCTGGTCGCCGGCCGAGGTGTAGGGCACCGAGAGCGTCCAGATATCGTAGTCCTGCTGGGCGATCTTCTGGAAGAACACGGTCGGATCCCAGGTCTGGATCTTGATGTCGACGCCGACCGTGCGGGCGGCGGCCTGGAGAATCTCCGAGAGCTTCGGGTTCTGGCCGACGGTGTAGGCGTACATCAGGAGCTCGAGCTTCTTGCCGTCCTTGTGGCGAAACCCGTCGGCGCCCATCTTCCAGCCGGCCTCGTCGAGTAGTGCCTTCGCCTTCTCGGGATCGCGCTTGGTTAGCACGTCGAGCGTCGCCGGCTCGAAGTCGAGCGCCTTGGGATGGACCAGCGACCGCGCCGTCTCGGCCTGGCCGAAGAAGATCGCCTTGTTGATCTCCTCGCGATCGACCAGATGCGAAAGCGCCTGGCGCACGCGCTTGTCGGCCACCTTCTCGCGCGTCGCCTTGAAGCCCCAGTAGAACATCGAGAAGTCGGCCACCGGCTCGTAGACCGTGAGGTTGGGTGCCTTGCGGAAGGTCTCGATGGCCTGCAGCGGATTCCAGTGGCAGAAATCCGCCTGCCCGGCCAGCATGGTGGCGATGCGGGTCGTCTCTTCCGGCACGATGCGCCAGATCATGCGCTCGTACCTGACGGGTCCCTTGTTGGCATAGACGCCGGTCGGTCCCCACTTGTAGGCATCGTGGCGCTTGAGCACGAGTTCCTTGCGCGGCTCCCATTTATCCCAGCAGAGTGGCCCCGTGCCGTCGAATCCCTTGACGCCGAAGTCGGCGCCCAGTGCCTCGACATTGTCCTTGTTGATGATCGTGGCCGCGAAGTTGGCGAGATCGACCAGCAGCTCGGCGTGCGGACGCTTCAGCTTGTAGACGACGGTATGCGGATCGGCCGCGGTGATCGAGTCGACGTCGCCCAGGCGCCAGTAGAACGGCCACTTGGCGGCCGGGTCGGCCAGCCGCGTGAACGAGTAGACGACGTCGGCGGCGGTGAACTTCTTGCCGCTGCAGAAGGTGACGTCGTCGCGCAGCGCGAAGGTGTAGGTGAGCTTGTCGTCCGACACGGTCCACGACTTGGCGAGCAGCGGATGGACGCTCTTCAGGTCCCAGTCGAGCGCCACCAGCGTGTCGCCCATCATGAACATCGGGTGCCCCATGCCGCTCGACGTGTTGCTGTGGGGATCGTACTTGGGGGCATCCTGGGTGCGGATGTTGACGAGGGTCTGGCCCGCTGCGGGCAGCGCGGTCGCACACAGTCCCATCGCGAGCGCCAGCGCGGCGCGCGTTACTACTCTACTAATCATGAAAAACTCCGATCAGGCGGCGGCGAGGCTGATGCCGAACGATTGCAGGTTGGGGGCGATGCGCTCGGTCAGCAGACCGACCTTGCGCAGGTTGCGGACCAGCCCGCCATGCAGGTCGCGCCGGAAGTACTTGCGGAAGGCCGTCTCGTCGCCCCCGGCCGCACGTTCGCGGCGGAACTGCTTGATCTCGTCGACCTCGGCCTTGCCGAAGCCCATCTCCTGGTAGGCCGCAAGCGGGAAGATGCCGCCAAGCGTGCGGCTCAAGGCCCACACGGCAAAGTCCTCCATCTCGCGATGCTCGGCCTCGGTCGCCTCGCCGACGATGGCGGGCAGCGACAGCATGGCAAAGCCCATATGGCGCGCCTCGTCCTGCACGATGCGCCGGCAGACCTGGCGCAGCACCGCGTCCTTCGACGACTCCGCCAGCATGCGGAACAGCGACACGGCGAAGGTCTCCGCAACGAGCTGGAGCCCGATCGTCTTGAGGTGCCACGAGGAGGTGCCGAGCAGCGTGTCGAAGATCTCGCGGACGTTACCGCCGACCGGATAGATCTCGCCGTCGAGGCGCAGGTCGATATAGCGCTGCAGCACTTCGTTGTGCCGCGCCTCGTCGGCCACCTGGGTGGCCTGGAACAGCTTGGCGTCCTGGCCCTGCACGTTCTCGACCAGCTGGCTGCACAGCAGCATGGCGCCGTGCTCGCCCTGCACCAGGGTGGAGAGACGCCAGCGGCTGACCCGGCGGTTGAGCTCGACGCGGTCGCCTTCGGACATCGCGTCCCAGAAGCGGGTGCCGTGGATGTCGACGAGATCGTCGGAGATCAGCCCGCCGTCGCCCTCGAGCGGCACCGACCAGTCGATGTCCCGAGACGCATCCCATTGGTCGAGCTTGGCTTGCTCGTAGAGCCGGCGCAGGTCGGCCTGGTCGCTCGCGTAGTCGTGGCGGAAATGCGCCGTATTGCGGGTCTCGACGTGATGACCGTTACGCACTCGCTTCCTCCTGTCGTCTTCATGTTCTGGACGACAGGATGAACGCGCGTTCAGCTCATTTCAACCCGGCCGAGCGCTACAGGGCCGCCCCGTCTTGTGTGCGGCGCAACAGGGAGGCCGTGGCGCGGCCATCCTCGGTCGGCTGGTACACCACGCTGAACAGCGTCCTCGCCTTGGCCAGGGCCTCGCCGAAGCCTTTCTGCTCGCTCTCGAAGGCATCGAAGCCGCAGCGCAGCATGAAGGGCAGCTGGTCCTGCAGGACATTGCCGACGGCGCGCAGTTCGCCCTCGTAACCCAGCCGGCCGCGTAGCAGGCGGGCCTGGCTGTAGGCGCGACCGTCGCTGAACTTGGGGAAATGCAGCGTGATCAGACGCAGCTCGCCGAGGTGGGGCGCCAGCTTCTCGACCGGGTCGGTGTTGGCCAGCGCCACCGCCGGCCACTGCGGGCGCAGCCGCCAGTCGGCGTACGGCAGGGCAATCAGGACGGAGGGCGTCGCCGCTTCAGTGAACAGTGCCATAGACCCGATCCTTGAAAGGTTTGGCGCCGATGCGCCGGCAGGTATCGACGAAACGTTCGCCGGGCTCGCGCGTGTCGAGATAGGTGGCGACCAGGGCATCGACCGCCTCGACCACCTTGTCGGCATCGACGGCGGGGCCGAGGATGGCGCCCAGCGCCGTCTTGCCGAAATCGACGTCGCCGCCGAGGCTGATTTGATAAAGCTCGACGCCGTTCTTGTCGACGCCGAGGATGCCGATGTGGCCGACATGATGATGGCCGCAGGCATTGATGCAGCCCGAGATCTTGATCTTGAGATCGCCGATGTCGTGCTGGCGCGCCAACTCGGCGAAATGGGTCGAGATGCGCTGCGCCACCGGGATCGAGCGCGCATTGGCGAGCGCGCAATAGTCGAGCCCCGGGCAGGCGATGATGTCGGTGATCTTGCCGACATTGGCTTCCGCGAAGCCCAGCACGGTGAGCGCCCGCCACACCGCCGGCAGGTCAGCGATCGCGACATGCGGGAACACCAGGTTCTGCTCGTGGCTGACCCTGATCTCGCCCTGGCCGTAGGCATCTGCGACGTCGGCGACGCCTTCCATCTGCGCGGCGCTGGCGTCGCCCGGCGGCGCACCGGCGGGCTTCAGGGAAGCCGTCACGATGGCGTAGCCCGGCTTGCGATGCGGCGAGACGTTGGCCTTCAGCCAAAGGGCGAAGTCGCGGTCCTCGAGCCTGAGCGCCTCGACCGCGGGCACGATCGCCGGCCGCTCGGGCAGGCCGGGCGGCGCGAACTGGCGGGCGATCGCCTCAATCGTCTCGTCGGGCAGGCCGAGCGGGCCGCCCTTCGCCGCTTCGTACTCCGCCTCGACCTCCTCGCGCATCCTCTCGACGCCGATCTCGTGCACCAGGATCTTGATGCGCGCCTTGTACAGGTTGTCGCGCCGGCCGTAGCGGTTGTAGACGCGCAGCACGGCTTCCAGATAGGCCAGCAGCTCGTTGCGCGGCAGGAACTCGCGCACCGTCTTGCCGATCATCGGCGTGCGGCCAAGTCCGCCGCCGACGATCACCTCGAACCCCACCTCGCCTGCCGGGTTGCGCCACAGGCGCAGCCCGATGTCGTGCACGCGCACGGCGGCGCGGTCGTTGGGCGAGCCGGTCACCGCGATCTTGAACTTGCGCGGCAGGAAGCTGAACTCGGGGTGCAGGGTCGACCACTGGCGTACGATCTCGCACCAGATGCGCGGATCCTCGATCTCGTCTACAGCGGCGCCGGCGAAGTGGTCGGCGGTGACGTTACGGATCACGTTGCCGCTGGTCTGCATGGCGTGCATGTCGACCTCGGCCAACTCGGCCAGCGCGTCGGGCGCGTCCTCGAGCTTGATCCAGTTGAGCTGCAGGTTCTGGCGCGTCGTGAAGTGGCCGTAGCCGCGGTCGTACTTGCGGGCGATGTCGGCGAGCTTGCGCAGCTGGCGGCTGCTCAGCGTGCCGTACGGGATGGCGATCCGCAGCATGTAGGCGTGCAGCTGCAGATAGAGACCGTTGGTGAGCCGCAGGGGCTTGAACTGCTCCTCGGTGAGCTCGCCGGTCAGGCGGCGGCGCACCTGGTCGCGGAACTGCTCGACGCGCTCGGCGACCAGCGTGCGGTCATAGCTGTCGTAGCGATAGAAATGGGTGTCAGGCATAACGCACCGCGTCGGCGGCAATGGCATTGAAGGTGAGGCCCGAGGCGCGGATGCGCTCGCGCAGCGACAGCGGCTCGAAGGTGCCGTCGTCGTCCTCGGAGACGGCCACGAGGTACGGATCGATCACGCCGAAGGCCTCGGCGCGCGCCCGTTCGAGCAGGATCTCGCCCTGCCGCTCGCCGCGCGCCAGGGCAGCGCGCTCGAAGCGCTCGGTCCACTGGCCGGCGTCGTCGAGGAAGACCACCACGCCGTCGACCAGGCGGTTCGCCGACGCGATCGACAGGTCGCCGTTGAGATTCTTGGCCATCAGGATGCCTCTGCGAAAAGGGGTTGCCCGGCGGCGGCCGCGAGCGCCGCGACCTCGCCGACGATGATCAGGATCGGGCCGGCCTCGCCGCGCGAGGTGTGGGGGACCGCGAGCCGTGCCAGCTCGCCGAGCCGGCCGACGCTGACCCGCTCGTCGGGTCGCGTGCCGTTCTCGACGATAGCGACCGGCGTGCCCGGGGGCGTGCCGGCGCCCAGGAGACGGCCGCGCACGGAAGCAGCCTCCGTGGCGCCCATGTAGATGGCGAGCGTGTGGCCCTGGGCGGCGAGCGCCGGCCAGCTGTCGTCTTGCCGGCCCTCGGCATGATGGGCGGTGACGAAGGTGACGGCGGAGGCGAGCCGGCGATGGGTGAGCGGAATGCCGGCCGAGGCGGCGCAGCCCAACGCGGCGGTCACCCCTGGGACCACGGCGACCGGCAGCCCGGCACCGCGCAGCGCCTCGACCTCCTCCCCGCCGCGGCCGAACATGAACGGATCACCCGCCTTCAGGCGTACAACGGTCTGGCCGGCACGGACGCGGCGCACCAGCTCGGCGTCGATCTCGGCCTGCGTCCAGCGCACCCGTCCCTTGCGTTTGCCGACGGCAACGAACTCTGCGTCGCGTCGCGCCCGCGTCAGGATGGCCGGCGGCACAAGGTCGTCGTGCAGGATGGCATCGGCCTCCTGCAGGAGCTGCGCGGCGCGCAGGGTCAGAAGATCGGGATCGCCCGGGCCGGCACCGACGATGTGGGCAATCCCTGTCGGCGCCGTGCGGCGGCGCGCGGCATCGAGCTCGTTCAGCACGGCTCGGCGCGCGCCTGCCTCGTTGCCGGCCAGCACCAGCCGCCCGGCCGGTCCGTCGACCACCCGGCGCCACAGGGCACGGCGTCGCGTCGGCTCGGCGACCAAGGTGCCTACCTGGGCACGAAACGACCCGGCGAGGCGCGCCAGCGCGCCCAGGCGATCGGGCAGGATCGCCTCGATGCGCTGGCGCAGCACCGTCGCCAGGACGGGCGCGGCGCCGCCGGTCGAGATGGCGACCACGACGTCGTCGCGATCGACGATCGCCGGCATGATGAAGTCGCAGAGCGCCGGCCGGTCGGCGACGTTCACCGGAACATTGGCCGCGCGCGCGGCGCGTGCCGCCGTGGCATCGCTGTCGGCGTCGCCGGTCGCAATGAAGGCCGCCGCTGCACCCCGGAATGCCTCGCCGCCGCAGGGTGTCGTATCGAGGTGCTCGACCGTCGCCCCGGCAGAACGTGCGAGGGCAGCACGGCGATCGGCAGCGGGGCTCCGCCCGACCACGACGACGCGACGGCCCTGGAGATCGAAGAACAGAGGCAGATGTCTCACCGGGCGCGCCCCGAGCCACTGCGGCGGGCGGCAGAGCGCCGGGACCCGGCGTCGGCGCCCGTCGTGGCGACGAGCACGGACCGCGTGACGGCGAAGCGCTCCAGAAGCTGCAACATGCGGGACTTTCCCTCGGTTCTCCTCGATCTGGCGATGTTTGGCACATTCGCCATGACTTGAATTTCCGAAGGTCTTCCGGGCCGGGGCATTTCTTGCTGCGCCGTCGCGGCGAAAGGAAATTTTCCTCTCCCGGTCCTTTTTGCGCCCCCTTGACGATGCGCCGGACGATCCCAAATAGCCTGCTGTCACCTGTGCCCATCCTGGGGCGGGCGACGCCAAAACCATCGCTCATTGGAGGATGATCAATGCGTACGTTCGACTATTCCCCGTTCTATCGTGCCACCGTTGGCTTCGACCGGGTCTTCGACCTGCTCGATTCGGTGGCCAGCCAAAGCGGCTCCAACGGCTACCCTCCGTACAACATCGAGAAGGCTGGCGACAACGCCTACAGGATCGTGATGGCCGTGGCCGGCTTCGCCGAGGCCGAGCTCAACGTCACCCAGAAGGAGAACGAGCTCCTGGTGACCGGCCAGGCGGCGAACGCCCAGGAGGACAAGCAGTTCCTCTATCGCGGGATCGCCGGGCGCAACTTCGAGCGCCGCTTCCAGCTCGCCGACCACGTGAAGGTCGTCGGTGCGAAGCTCGCCAACGGCCTGCTGACGATCGAGCTGCAGCGTGAGATCCCGGAGGAGAAGAAGCCCCGCGCGATTCCCGTCACGGCCGGTCAGGCGGCCCTGACGCACTAAAGCCCTCTCCGGCCGGCGGTAACCGGCCGGCCGGAAAGGGGCGTGCGAGGCCAGCGTATCCGGTACGCTCCAGGCAGCTCCGGCTGGGAGAAGGGCGCCGCCACACGCGGCGCCCTTTTTCGTTGCCGGCATTGCTGCCTTTCGTTGCCGGCTCGCGGGTTTTCGTTGCCTGCGTCGCAGGGTGGCGAAACAATAAAGGCCATGACCCTGTCCGCCCAACTCACTCACTTCGGAATTCATGCCGTCGACCTCGACCGCATGGTCGACTTCTACACCCGCGTCATGGGCTTCGTGGTGAGCGACTCCGGAGTCGGCCGCTCGGGCGCGCGCGTCTTCTTCATGACGCAGAATCCTGAGTGCCATCACCAGTTCGTGCTGTTCGACGGCCGCTCGCCCGACGTCACGTACAACCCGGTGAACCAGATTTCCTTCCGGCTCGACTCGCTCGATACCCTGAAGGGCTATCGCCGGGCGCTGCTCGCCGAGGGCATCACCGAGCATCGAGTGACCGATCACGGCAACGCCTGGGCGCTCTATTTCAAGGATCCCGAAGGCAATCCCGTCGAGCTCTACACCGACACGCCGTTCTACACGCCGCAGCCCTGCGGCGAGCCGCTCGACCTCGACCAGCCCAACGACACGATCTTGGCCAACACCGAAGCGATGTGCCGCAGCCGCCCGCGCTTCATGACGCGCGAAGCCTGGATGCAGACCATCCAGGCGAAGCTCGACGCACGGTAGGGATCTTCTTCCCCTTCGGGCGGAGAGGACCCGTGAACGACTTTCCCCACCCGCACGGCAGGGCCCCTCTCCTCCTCCCCCGGCTTCGCGAAGCGAAGCCGGGGGAGGAGGAGCATGAATCACTTCGCGTACTTGCCCGTGAGCTGCGGCGTGTGGGCGCCCTCGGCACCCTTCTCCTTGTGCTGCAGGCGGGTGGTGCGGGCCCAGGTACGCTTGAGCTCGTCCTTCACGCTGAAGCGCAGGGTGCCGACCTTCTCGACCGTTAGCTCGATTCTGTCGCCATCCATGAACGAGTTCAGCCCACGGTGATTCGTGCCGGTGGCCAGGATGTCGCCCGGCTGCAGGGTATGGATCGAGCTCACCCACTCGATGCAACGCGGGATGTCGTGGGCCATGTCCGAGGTGTTGAACTTCTGCATGACCACGCCGTTGTTCGTGAGCGTGATGTCGAGGTTCTGCGGATCGGCGATCTCGTCGGCCGTGACGATGCACGGGCCGATCGGCGCGAAGGTGTCGCGCGACTTCATCTGGAAGAACACGTTGCCCGGCGGCGGCAGGCCGCGCGCCGATCCGTCGATGAAACAGGTGTAGCCGAAGATGTGCTTCATCGCGTCGGCCTGCGACACGCGCGTCGCCGGCTTGCCGATGATCAGCGCAAGCTCGGCCTCGCCCTCGAAGATGGAGGCCGGCACGTCCGGCAGCACCATGGTATCGCCGTCGCCGATCACCGCGGTCGCCGCCTTGTGGAAAGCATTGATCTGCGGCTTTTCCTTCAGCGTACCGTCCTCCATGTAGTTCACCGCCATGCAGACGATGTTGCCGGGCCGTGGCACGGGCGGGCGCAGCCTGACGCCTTTCAGCGGTACGGCAGTGCCGGCCTGGGAGGCCTTCGCGACCTTGTCCTTGTAGGCATCCCATCTGGCGATCAGGCCGATGATCAAGTCGCGCGCATCGAGATGCGGGATGTCCTTCACCGTTTCCGTCACGTCGACGACGCCGTCGCCGACGATGACGCCAAGGCGATAGTCGTTGAAATAGCAAAGCTTCACTTCTTCTCTCCCTCGTCAAGTACTTGCTTGGCCACGTTGGCAGCCGACATGGCCGTGGGCCATCCCGAGTAGAATGCCAAGTGGGTGATCATTTCGATCAATTCCTCCTTCTTCACGCCATTGTTGATCGCGCGGGTGAAATGGCCGGTCTGCTGCTCGGTACGGCCGAGCGCGACCAGCGCGGCGCATGTGATCAGGCTGCGATCGCGCTTCGAGAGGCCCGGCCGCTCCCAGACGTCGCCAAACAGGACATTCTCGGTGAGGTCGATCAGCTTGGGGGCGAAAGCGCGCAGGCGATCGCGCGGATTTTGCGGCGGATTCGACATTCTCTCTCTCCTTTTCAACGCAAGGTCGAAGGGCTAGCCTTCCGCCGAATTGTCGGAGGAAATGATGACGGTCATCAAGGTCGCAGACTTCGCCTTCCCGCGCATGGAGGCGCCGGATCTCGATGCGATGGAGGAATTCCTCACGCATTTCGGCATGATCCGCGCCGAGCGCACACCGGATGCGCTCTACATGCGGGGCGCCGACTCCCACCACCACCTCCATGTCACCCACAAAGGAGGCACGAAGTTCATCGGCTTCGCCTACCACACGCCCGACGAGGACGACCTCGAACGGCTGGCCAGGCTGCCCGGCGCCTCCGGCATCGAGACCGTCAACGAGCCGGGCGGCGGCAAGCGCGTGCGCCTCACCGAGCCCAATGGTTACCAGGTGGAAATCATCGCCGGCATGCAATCGGTCGCCCCGATCAAGGTCGAGCGTGACCTGGTCAACACAGGCAGCGATCCGTATCGGCGGGCCGGCCGGGTGATGCGGCTCACCAAGTCGCCGACCACCATCCAGCGCATCGGGCATGGCGTGCTGTCGACGCCCAAGGTCAAGGAGACGACGGCGTGGTTCCGCCAGACGTTGGGCATGATCCGGTCCGACGACGTCTATGCCGGCGACAAGGAAAACGTCATCGGCGCGTTCAGCCGACTCGACCGCGGCGCAGACTATGTCGACCACCACGTGCTGTTCTGCGTGCACAACCAGAAGACCGGCCTCAACCACGTCTCCTACGAGGCGCAGGACATCGACGCCGTCTTCCAGGATCACGAGTACATCAAGCGGCTGGGCAAGTACGACCACATGTGGGGCATCGGCCGCCACCTGCTCGGCAGCCAGGTCTACGACTACTGGTCCGACCCGTGGGGCCGCGTGCACGAGCGCTGGGCCGACACCGACCGCCTGAACGCGGCGAACGGCGGCAACCTGATCAGCGCCGAGGAAGGCTTTCAGTCCCAGTGGGGCGACCGACCGCCGGAGCGCTTCATGGGGCATGCCAGCCCGTAAGCGAGCCTGCATCTTTTCATGTCCCTCTCGCCCGCTAGGGGGAGAGGCCAGGTGAGGGGGTTGCAGGTGATCGAGCGGCTTTCGAAGCCCCCTCACCCAACCTCTCCCCCTAGCGGGCGAGAGGAGCTTGAGAATGAGCGGGGTCATCGGTTGACAACCCTCACTTCATCTTGAGCTTGTCCGGCAGCCGTTCGTCGTTGCCGAGGGCGACGCGGCGGACGCCCTCGCTGTCGGGGCTCGCGGGGAAGCCCGTCTTGGCGCGCGGCGCCGGCGCCTCGACGACCTTGTTGGACAGGCGCCCCACCCCGCTCACCTCGATCTCGATCGTGTCGCCGACATCGAGTGGCCGAGAGTTCGCGGGCGTGCCGGTAAGCAGGATATCGCCCGGCAGGAAGGTCATGTGGCGCGCCAGGTCGGCGATCAGGTAGCCGCAGTCGAAGATCTGCTCGCTGATGGCGCCTTCCTGCACCAACTTGCCGTTCTTGTAGCTGCGCAAGGTCGACTGGCGAACGTCGACCCCCGACACCAGGCCGGGCCCGATCGGGCAGAACCCGTCCATGCCCTTCACGCGCAGCATCGAGCCGGCATCGGTATCGCGAAAATCGTGGCAGCCGAAATCGTTGGCAGGCGCAAAGCCTGCGATGCACGCCCACGCCTCCTCGGCGGTCACGTTCTTGGTGATGCGGCCGAACACGACGGCCATCTCGCCCTCGTAGTTGACGTACCTGTAGCCCTGCGGCCGCACCAGCTCGCCGTGGTGGGCGTTCAGTGCCGTCAACGGCTTCTGGAAGTAGGTCGGCGTCTTGGGTGGTACCCGCGTGTTGTTGAACTCGAAATAGCGCGAAATGTAGTTCACGTGCACGCAGATGATCTTGGTCGGCATACACGGCGGCAGATGCACGACGTCCTTCTCGTCGGCAGTGCGGCCGTCGGCAAAATGGATCCTGCCGTCCTTGAACTCGACCCAGTACTCGCTGCCATCCTTCATGACACGCCGGACTTCGCGCCGCGGCCCTTCCAGAACACTCATTCGATCGTTCCTCTTTCAAAGCACTTGCTCACGGAGAGTGGGCACATTTCAGATCCCTCCCCCGTAATCGGGGAGGTGCCCCGTCATCCGGGGCGGAGGGGGAAGCCACCCTCGAGATGCCTCTGATTCCGACGTCGGAAAGTCATGCAACTCGACTGCGGCCTTCCCCCTCCGCCCCCTTCGGGGGCACCTCCCCCGTAAGACGGGGGAGGGTTAGCCGGCCTTCGCCTGCTCGATGGCCCGCCAGACGTTGTGCGCGGTGGCCGGCATGGCGACGTCCTTGACGCCGAGCGGCGCCAGGGCGTCGATCACGGCGTTCATCACCACTGGCATGGCGCCGACCGTGCCCGCCTCGCCGGCGCCCTTGGCGCCCAGCGGGTTGAACTTGGTCGGCACCGGATTGCTCTTGATCTCCATGCTGCACATCGTGTCGGCGCGCGGCATGGCGTAGTCGAGGAAGCTCGCGGTCAGGAGCTGGCCGCTCTCGCGGTCCCACACGACCTGCTCGCTCAGGATCTGGCCAACGCCTTGTGCGACGCCGCCGTGGATCTGGCCTTTCAGCCCGATTGGGTTCATCACCGTGCCGACATCGTCGACGACGCAGTAGCGATCGAGATGGACCGCCCCGGTCTCCGGGTCGACCTCGACCTCGCAGATGTGGCAGCCATTGGGATAGGTGTCCTTCTGGCCGAGATAGGTCGCGTTCTCGTACAGGCCGCCCTCGAAGCCGCCCTTGGGCCAGCGCGTCGGGTTGAACGCCGCCATCGCCACCTGCTTCAGGGTCACCGACTTGTCGGTGCCGGCGACCTTGAACACGCCCTCGGCGAACTCGATGTCCTGCTCGCCCGCCTCGAGCAGATGGCCGGCGAGCCTCTTGCCCTTCTCGATCACCTTGCCGGCCGCCTCGAACAGCGCCGAGCCGCCCAGCACCGTCGAGCGCGAGCCGTTGGTGCCCATGCCGAACGCCACCCTGTCGGTGTCGCCGTCGATGAACTGCACGTCGGCCGGATCGATGCCCAGCCGCTCGTTCAGAATCTGCTTGAACATCGTCTCGTGGCCCTGTCCCTGGGCCTTGGTGCCCATGAGCAACGCCGCCGTACCACTCGGGTTGAAGCGGATCTCGGCATACTCGGGCTGCGCCGTTCCGGCCGCCTGCTCGATCGCGTTGACGATGCCGAGCCCGCGCAGCTTGCCGCGCTTCCTCGACTCCTCGGCTCGTCCGGCATAACCCGCCACGTCGCCGAGCTTCAGCGCCATGTCCATGTTCTGCTCGAACGCGCCGCAATCGTAGTAGGGCCCGACCGGGCTCTGATAGGGTAGCGTGGATTCGGGCAGCATGTTCTTGCGACGCAGCTCGACGCGGTCGACGCCGAGCTCGCGCGCCGCATCGTCGATCAGCCGTTCGATCAGGTAGATCGCCTCAGGCCGCCCGGCGCCGCGGTAGGGCGCGGTCGGGTTGGTGTTGGAGAGCACGCCCACCACGTTGATGTACGCCTTGGGGATCAGGTAGACGCCCAGCACCGTGCCGATCATGCCAAACGGCGACAGCAGGTTGCGGTCCGACCCGACATAGGCGCCGATATTGGCCAGCATGTTGAGACGCAGGGCGACGAACTTGTTGTCTTTGTCGAGCGCCAGCTCGATCTCGCCGACATTGTCGCGGCCATGCTCGTCGGCCATCACCGCCTCGCTGCGCTCGCACGTCCATTTCACCGGTCGCAGCAGCTTGCGCGCCGCCCACAAGGTCAGCCGGTGCTCGACATACTGCCAGCCCTTGGTGCCGAAGCCGCCGCCGACGTCCTGGGCGATCACGCGCATCTTGCTCTCGGGCACCTTGAAGACGTTCTGCGCCAGCATGTTGCGCACGCGATGGGGATACTGCACGTCGGCGTAGAGCGTCATGCGATCCTCCCCGGGATCGTAGGTGCCGAGCGTGCCGCGCGGCTCCATGTACTGGGCGTGCACGCGGGTGATGACGTAGCGCCGCTTGATCACCTTGGCGGCCGTCCTGATCGCCTCCTCGGTCGCCGCCTTGTTGCCGCGCTCGACATTGTTGGAGATGTTGTCCGGGCAGTCGTCCCACACCGCGGGCGCACCGGGCTTCACCGTGTCCTCGGTGAGCGTGACGGACGGAATCGGATCGTAGTCGATGTTCACCAGATCGGCGGCGTCCTTGGCCTGCGCCAGAGTGTCTGCAATCACCATGACCACGGGGTCGCCGACATAGCGCACCCGGTCGGTGACCAGCGCCGGCCGCTGCGGCGCATACATCGGCTTTCCGTCGGGCCGCTTGCGCGGCATGTTGGCCTTGGGCATGCCGAGCCCGTCGGCCTTGACGTCGTGGCCGGTGAGCACGGCGACCACACCGGGCGCGCTCTTCGCTTCCTCGACATCGATCGAGCGGATGTTGGCGTGGGCATGCGGCGAGCGCACGAACACGGCATGCGCCTGACCGTGCACATTGACGTCGTTGATGAAGCGCCCCTGGCCGCGCAACAGCCGCGGATCCTCGAAACGCAGAACCGGCTGACCGATACCGTACTTGCTCATGTTTTTCCTGCTCTCACTTGAAATCTGCGCCGGGAGCGCGCCACTCCGTGGCGCTCATGGGATGTGTGATCAACAAGAAGAGCGCCACGGAGTGGCGCGCTCCCGGCACATGACCCCTCCGTCGCCGTATGACGGCGACACCTCCCCGGCTTTGCCGGAGAGGAGAATGATGTTGTGGCGCCGCCATGAAGGTCACCCCAACGGGCCCATGAAGGCCGGGTCGGCGTAGGTGTCCGACATCGGCTCCAGGCTCTCGGGCCAATCCTTGCCGACCTTGCGGCGCTCGCCGGCCGGGCGCGGCCGGCCGTCCCAGCCCACCCGTTCCATGTAGTAGTAGAGCATCAAGCAGTGCCCCGCCGGATCGATGACATGGGCGGCGTAGTCGACGCCGGGATAGAGCTCGGCCGGGATCGCGTCGGTGAACCGCGCGCCCTTCGCCTTCAGGAACGACACCGCATCGCGCAGCTGGCGATAGCTGCCGACCTGCATGCCCATGGTGGCGACCGTCGTGTCCGGGTTGAGCCCCAGCTCGGCCCGCATCGCCTTGGGGAACAGCGACAGGCTGTGATGCTCCCCGCCATTGCGCAGGAAGACGCAACGATGGCCGCGCCACGTAACATCCTCGGTGCGCGCGAAGCCCATCGTCTGAGTATAGAACTCCTCGGAGGCCGCAGCGTCCGACACGAACAGGCTCATCGGGCCGATATTGACGATCTTGAATGGCCGCTTCAGACGCACGCCGGCGACCACGTAGTCCTGCTCGCCGCGATCGCGGATGACGTTGCCGGCGTCGATGTCGATGCCCTTGGCGATAGCCTCGCGCACCTCCTGCTCCTCCGACATCTGCGGCAGCTCGGGCCGTTCGCGAAAAGCTCGATAGTAGAGTGCCTCGGGCTTGCTGCGGCCATCCCAGCCGATTTGCTCCATCCCGTAGTAGAGCTCGACGGTGTGGCCGTCCGGATCGCGGATGTAGGTGTGCCAGTTGCTGCCCGGCATGTCGCGACCGACGCGGCGGATCTCGACATCCTTCTCGCGGAAATAGTCGGCCGCGGCGAACACCTCCTCCATGGTCCCGACCTGCCAGGTGATCTGGTTCACCGTGATGTCCTTGGATACCGCATCGTCGCCGAAGATGGCGCCCAGCGACTTGTGCGCGAGCAGAAAGGCATGGTGGTCGGAATTGTGGCTCATGAAGACGATGCGGCCGTCGTCGAGCCGCTTCGCCAGCTCCTCGCGCCCGGGGACCTTCTTCAGGTCGCGCGTGTCGGTGATGCGAAAGCCCAGCAGACCGGCATAGAAGTCGATTCCGGCATCGAGGTCGGCGATGTTGAAGCCGAAATGGCCGAGCCGCCGGATCTTGAAAGGCTGCGGGTAACGCACGCCGCCGATGTCGTAGCGAGCGGTGCCCGATTGTGTCTTCTGGATCGTGTCCATCGTGGTTCTCCTATGCGTTTCCTCCTCCCCAGCGGAGCTGGGGAGGAATCATGCCTTTCGTCGCCTGCCGGGCCGCCCGGCATCCATCGTCAGTCCCGGAACTTCGGACGCGACCTGCTCGACCGTGGTGCGAATATGATTCTCGATCAGCCGGCAGGCCAGGTCGGCGTCGCGCGCCAGCGCGGCATCGCGCAGCTCGAGATGCTCGTCCGGGCGCTTCGAGCGCGCATGGATGACCTTCAGCCAATGGTACCGTTGCGCCTGATCGAACAGCTCGCTGCGGAAATGCAGCGACCACGGCGAGGTGCAGGTCGCCACCAGAGAATCGTGGAAGCGCTTGTGCCGCTTGCCCCATTCGCGCTTGGCCGCGACCGGGTCGTCGATCTGCGGTGCCTTGAGCTTGGACAGCAGGAAATAAGCGCTGACGATCTCGGCCTCCCAGGCGTCGGTGCCATGACGGATGGCATCGGCGAGCGTGCGGGTCTCGAGATAAACGCGCAGCTCGGAAAGATCGAGGAAGTCGGCCAGCGAGATCGGCGCCACGCTGAAGCCGCGACCGGCCTCGGTGCGTGCCAGCCCCTCGGACACGAGGTGCGAGAGCGCCTCGCGCAGGGTGCCGACGGACGTGTCGTAGCGCTGCCGCAGCTCGCCGAAGCGCAGACGCTGATTGGGTTTCAGGACGCAGCACAGGATGTCCTCGCGCATGCGGCGCAGCACGTCGAACGTCGCCGCATCCTCGGCGAGCACGTCCTGCGGCGCCGTCGTGGCGGCGGCGCGGTTGGCAGTATCGAGGGGCATCTTCAGGATCCTGGCCATGATCGTGATCTCATACGCCGAGATAGGCTTCGCGGATATGCGGCTGCTTCAACAGCGCGTCGGGCAGGCCGCCGGTCACGATCCTACCCTGCTCCAGCACGTAGGCCCGGTCGGCGACCTCGAGTGCCTTCAGCACGTTCTGCTCGACCAGCAGCACGGCCGCCCCCTCGGCGCGCACGCGCGCGATGATGTCGAACATGTCGTCGACGATGGTCGGCGCCAGGCCGAGCGACGGCTCGTCGAACAGCACGATGCGCGGCCGAGCCATCAGGGCTCGGCCGATCGCCACCATCTGCTGCTGGCCGCCCGACAGCTCGCCGGCCGGCTGCCGCCGCTTGTCGCGCAGGATGGGGAACAGCGTGAACACCCGTTCGAGCGACTCGCCGCGATGGCGGCGCGCCGCCGGCAGGTAACCCCCGAGCTCGAGGTTCTCCTCGACCGACATCTTCACGAACAGCCGCCGCCCCTCGGGCACCAGGGCGATACCGTGACCGCAATAGTCGTGCGCCCGCACCCGGGTCATGTCCTCGCCGTCGAAGCGCAGCGAGCCGCTGCGGCAGCGCAACAGGCCAGCCATCGCGTTGATCAGCGTCGTCTTCCCGGCACCGTTGGGCCCGATCACCGACACGATCTCGCCGGCATCGACGTCGAGCGAGACATCCCATATCGCAGGTGCATCGCCGTAGCCGACATGGAGGTTGCGCGCCTCAAGCAGCATAGGCTTTTCCGAGATAGATGCTGACGACGCGCGGATCGCGCATGACCTCGCGCGGCGCACCGAGGGCAAACAGCTTGCCCTCGTTCAGCACGGCAACCCGGTCCGACAGCTCGACCACGGCGCGCATCAGGTGCTCGACGAACACGATGGTCGCGCCCTGCGCCCGGATGGCACGGACCAGCCGAATCGCATTGTCGATCTCCGCCGGGTTCAGGCCCGACAGGACCTCGTCGAGCAGCAGCAGCTTGGGTCGCGCCGCCAGTGCGCGTGCCAGCTCGAGAAACTTGCGCTCGTGCAGGTTCAAGCCGGCCGGCAGCGTCTCGTCCTTGCCGTCGAGCCCGGTGAAGGCGATCCAATGCATGGCCTCGTCGCGGATCTCGGCGCGGCTGCGCGTCGGCCCGCCGAAGGTCGCGCACAAAGCGACATTGTCGAGCACGCTCATGTTGGCGAACGGGCGGGGGATCTGGTAGGTGCGCGCCACGCCGCGGCGGGCGATCTCGTGCCCCGACGCCTGGCCGACCTCCACGCCGTCCACCCGGATGCTGCCGCTGGTCAGGGGATAGAAGCCCGAGATGGCGTTGATCAGCGTGGTCTTGCCGGAGCCGTTGGGACCGACCAGCCCCATGATCTCCCCTTCGCGCACGTCGAGATCGACGCCACCGAGCGCCTGCAGGCCGCCGAAGCGCTTGGTGACGCCGCGCACCTCGAGCAATGTCCGCTCCTTTATGGGCTGCGCCGTCGGGGGCACGACGGGAACGACCGCGGCTCGGGCTTCTGACCGGGCTGGCCGACGCCACCGCTTCAGCCACTGCTGAATCGCCGGCAGGACGCCTTCAGGCAGCCACAGGATGGCGACGATCAGGATCAGGCCGACGATGGCGCGGCCGACCATCGCCTCGCCGCCGCTGATGAAGGCATAGAGCAGCGCCGTGATGAAGGTCGCCCCGACTGCCGGCCCGAGCCAGTGCCGCGCCCCGCCCAGCACGCTCATCAGCACGACATAGAGCGGCACGCTGAGCTCGAACGTGCCCGCCACGGTCAGGAACCCCACATACATGGCGTGGATGCCGCCGACTGCGCCGGCAATGCCGGCCGACAGGCCGAAGGCCGCAAGCTTGTAGCGGAAGGTCGGCACGCCCTTGGCCTCGGCGACGTCCTCGTCGTCGTGGATTGCGAACAGGCCCATGCCCAGGCGCGAGTGAACCACCCACCAGGCGATCCCGAGCGTCAACACGCACATGACGAAACCCAGCATGTAGATCGTGCCGGTCGCCGTCGGCAGGATGTGCGGCAACGGCACCGCGCTCATGAACACGCCGGCGCCGCCGTCGATCGGCGTGTTGAGGATGATGGTGGCGACCACGAAGGTCACGGCGAGCGTCAGCAGCGCGAACAGCTCGCCGCGCAAGCGCCGCATCCGGAACACGACGGCGCCGATGCCGATGCCCAGCAGCGCCGCCATCGCCGCCGCGATCGGCACGGTGACGAGGAACGGCACGCCGAGCTGGGTGGTGAGCGTCGCCGTCGTGTAGGTGCCAACGCCGAAGAACGCCGCATGGCCGAGGCTGAAATACCCGGCGAAGCCGCTCAGCAATGCCCAGCTCGTCGCCAGCGAGATCCAGAAGAAGACCAGGTAGAGAAACGAATCGTAGAACGCCGGCAGCCCAGCCGCCGGCAGCAGCGCGAACAGCCCGACGGCCAAGGTGGCCGCCAGCCGCGGCAGGCCGTGAGCGGCGCTCACGCCCATTCCGGATTCCACAGCAGGATGGCGATCAGCACCGAGAACGAGACGACGGGCGCCCAGGCCGGGCTGAAGACCGCCATGGCAAGGGACTCGCTGGCGCCGATCAGGAACCCGGCGAACAGGGCCCCCAGCGGATTTCCGAGGCGCCCGATGATGACGACCGCGAACACGACGCCGAGCCAGGTCCAGATCTGCGCCGGCGCCAGGGTTGCGATGAGGGCGATGAACGAACCGGCCACGCCTGCATACGCGGCACCCAGGCCCGACAGCAGATAGGCGAGCTTCTTGTGATCCACACCGTAAGCGGCGGCGATGTCGGCGTCCTCGGCCGCGGCACGCAGCGCCTTGCCGACATAGGTCCGGCGCAGCCACAGCCAGGTCCCCCAGGCAAGCACGCCCGCGACCATGCAGAGGATGAGCTCGAGCACCGGGATGTAGAACGGCCCGGCCTTGATCGACAGCGTCGAGTAGTGCGTCTCGAAGCGGCGGTAGTCGGCCGTCCAGTAGAGCTGGATCGCCACCTCGAGGATGATGGCGAAGCTGAAGGTGATCAGCAGCGAGGCGAGTTCGTTCACCCGAAACTTGTCGAACAGCCAATGCTGCAGCAGGCCGATGGCGAACATCGCCGGCACCACCATCGCCGCCGACCACCACGGCGCGACATGGTAGTTGGTGCCGAGCTCGTAGGTGAGATAGGCGGCGAGGAAGGCCAGCGCGAAGTGGCTGAGATTGACCAGCCGCAGCAGGCCCCAGCTCAGGCTGAGACCGAGCCCCAGCAGGCCGTACATGCCGCCGGCCAGCACGCCGGAGATCAGCGCCTGCCCGAGAAGCGTCGCGCTGGGCATCGCCGCGTCAGGACGCGATCAGCTTCACGCCGGGCGCGGCGAACTCCTTGGGCCAGACGACCTTCCAGGCTTTGCCCTGAACCTGCTTGACCAGCTGCAGGGCGGTTCCGTGGTTGAACGGTCCGTCGAAGCGCACCGTGCCGTAGACGGTGTCGACCGGGTTCTTCTTGAGCCACGCGGCGATCGCTTTGTCGTCGAGGCTGTTGGCGCCGTTTACCCCGGCTTCCAGAATCTGCCATTCCGAGATCATGCCGCAGGCCTGGGCGTCGATGATCGTGTACGGCAGGTTGGCCTTCGTCGCCCGCTCGGTGTACTGGGCCGCGAACTTCTTCATCCCGGGCCGGCTCATGAACGGCTCGTCCGGCTCGAGGAAGGTCGAGCACAGCGCCTTGTCGCCGTCGGGCGACAATGCCAGAGGGCCCGGCGCCGGATAAAGGTGGAAGTGGTTCTTCGGCGTGTAGTCGAGCTTGCGCAACGATTCCAGCAACTGGTTGCTCTCGAGGCCGAGCGAGCCGACCCAGAGGAAGTCGGCGTTGGCTTCCTTGACGCGTGCCGCGATGGCGCCGAAATCGCGATTTCCCGATTCGTACTCCAGATAGAGCAGGACCTTGACGCCCCGCTTCTCGGACTGCTCGCGCATGCCCTGCGCCATGAACTGCGCCGACGGGAATTTCGAGGTCAGCACGACGATGGTCTTGGGCGGCGTCGGAAAGCTCGCCATCATATCGAGCAGGACGTTCGGATACGTCTTGTCCGGCTCGGGTCCGAACGGAGTCGCCGGAAAGGCCATGTCGTAGGTCTGCAGCTTGGGGATGCCCATGCTGCTCTGGATCATCACCTTGCCGTAGCGCTGGGCGACGCCCATCGCCGCCAGGATGGGCGCCGTGGCATACGGGCCCTGGATCAGGTCGACCTTGTCGACGGTGATCAGCTTCTCGTACAGGCTGCGCGCGACGTCGGGTTTGGACTGATCGTCGAGCAGCACGTACTCGACCGGCCGGCCGAGGAAGCCGTTCCGGCTGTTGATGTCCTCTACCATCATCTCCGCCGCGATCTTGTGGATGACCGCGGTCTGAGCCAGGAAGCCGGTCAGCGACAGGGTGCCGCCGACCCGTACCGGTTTGCCCGATGGCGCAGCGCGCACGATTGCCGGCGCTCCTGCAGCCGCTGCAAAGCCTGCACCCGCCAGTCCAGCCAAGACGCGCCGGCGGCGCCACACACCCGTCCGATGTTGCATCTTTTCCTCCACCTCGGCGCCGTTCTTCCGTGCGTCCGCGGGGCGATCTTGGAATATCGACACCGGCGTGTAAACGAATTTTCGAAAGTTTCGAAACTTTCGAACATCACCACCGTACCGATCGCAGATGCTGCCCCGTAAGCGGGGCGCCCGTTCGATTGGGCCGGCGTCAGCCGGCAAGGAGCAGGTGACCATTGGGGGCCGCACCTGCGGTCTCGCCACCCCAGCTTGTGACTGTCGGGCAAACGCGCCAACCGCGTCGAGCGTCCGGGGCACGTCTCGGTTTCCAATATTCGCGCTTTCATGATGCAACTTCATTTGAGACACTGGCGCGTGTGGCGGAGGGAGGAAGGAATGCGCAATCGGATGTCGGCGGCCGCGTGGGCCTGTGGCGCAGCGCTACTGTGGTGCTCCAGCGCCCAGGCCGACTATGCCTCGCGCCTGGCGGTCGGCAACTGGAACGGCGGGGTCTGGGTCGACAACACGAGCAAGGAGTTTCGCAACTGCGGCCTCGGGGTGAAGTTCTCGGGCGGAACCGAGGTCACGGTCATCGTGCCGGCCAACCTCGCCCCGGTCATCGTGATCCTCGACCAGCGCATCAAGGCCACCCCCCAGCAACGCTTCAGCGTGCCGACCAAGTGGGATCAGGGACCGGAGGCTCAGGCAGCCGCGCTGGCGCTGGGACCGACGATGGTGCAAATCGCGATGCCTCCCTTTCCGGACAAGTACGATGCGACGCGCAAGGCAACCAAGTTCGGTACCGTGCTGCCGGGCCTCAACTCGAGCTTCGACATAACGGGCATGTCTGCCGTGTTGCCGCGGCTGCTGGAGTGCGCGATCACCGAACGCGCCAAGATGAACTTTCCGCCGTCGGCGATGCAGGAGACACCGGCCGATCGTCACGAGGCAGCAGTGGCTGGCCTGGCGTTGGCCGAGAAGTCGGGCGTCGGAAGCTACATCGTTTTTCCCGACGCGGAGAGGCCGCCCGGATTCCAGGGCGCGCCGTCCGTATGGGGCCATGTCGGCGTGCAGGGGCCGGGCGGGCCGGCAAACGTGCTGCTCAGCGCCTACTGGCAAACGCCCGCCGCCGGTCCTGGCATCGCCGAGGCGAAGTCGGCATTGATGGAGCGCGTGAAGTCGCTGATGAAGGACCCCAAGCCGCAGTACGGAGATCTGCCGCCGATCCAGGGCAAGCCCGAGTCCGCCGGATTCTTCGCGATCGGCAACAATGTCTACGAGGAACTCTATCTGGTGAAGCGCCGCAACGGCGGTTTCTTCCAGTTCTCCACCTCGACGCCGCTGCCGGGCCGTGCCACGGCCCAGGCGGTCGGCGCCCGATATCGAGCGGCGATCGCAGCGATGCTTCCGTAGAGCGATCGAGGACAATCAAGCCGAATCTGACGGCCCGTCGAGAGCCGGACGGCCAACGATGCCTGACCCTTTCCGGGCGAACGTCCTCGCGACGGAGCCGTCGGCGGCGCACTGTCCTCGCGGCGTCGCTCAACTGCCCGCCATGGCATGGCAGGGAGGCCTTTGCCGGCCGATGTCGCGCCGTTCATGTCGCCGCAGCCCATGCGACGGAACGGCCAAGTGGCACAAGGCGCCAAGGCGTGCTCTATGCTCGCCACCTGACGTTCGGGAGCACGCCCATGAAGAGCTACAAGGTCGTCGAGTTCGGAAAGCCGCTGGAGAAGGTCGAGGAAGCCAATCCGGCACCCCAGGGGACCGAGGTGCTGGTGCGCGTCACAGCCGCCGGCGTCTGCCACAGCGACGTCCATCTGTGGGAAGGCTACTTCGACATGGGAGGCGGCAACAAGTTCTCGACCCAAAAGACGATGAATCCGCCGCGCACGATGGGACACGAGATCGTGGGCGAGGTGGTCGCCGTGGGCCCCGACTCCAGGGGCGCCAAGGTCGGCGACAACGCCGTGGTGTATCCGTGGATCGGCTGCGGCACCTGCTGGTACTGCCAGAACGCCATCGAGCACATCTGCCCGACGCCGCGCGCGCTCGGCGTCAACAAGGACGGCGGCTATGCCGATCACGTCCTGGTGCCCCACGCCAAGTACCTGTACCCCTACGGCAACCTGCCGATCGAGCTTGCCTGCCTCTACGCGTGCTCGGGCATCACGGCCTTCGGCGCGGTCAAGAAAGCGGTCGGCCAGGATGGCGGCAAGCCGATCCTGGTGATCGGCGCCGGCGGTGTCGGCCTGATGGGCGTACGCTTCGCCAAGTCGGTGCTCGGACGTGAGCCGATCGTGGCCGACATCGACGAGAGCAAGCGCAAGCTCGCGCTGGAGAACGGAGCCGTGGCCGCCATCGACCCGCGCGAGAAGGACGCCCGCAAGCAGGTGATGGATCTGACCGGAGGGACGGGCGTCGGCGCGGCCATCGACTTCGTCGGCGCCGAATCGTCGGCTCAGTTCGGCCTGCGCGCCCTCGGCCGCGGCGGTCGGCTGGTCATCGTTGGCTTGTTCGGCGGGACCTTCACGATACCGCTGCCGATGTTCGCCTTCACCGGCTGCCAAATCGTCGGCTCGGTGACCGGTAGCCCGGCAGAGATGAAAGAGATGATGGACCTGGTGACTGCCGGCAAGGTGACGCCGGTGCCGATCATCAAGCGCAAGCTCGACGATGCCGATGCCACGCTTCAGGAATTGCGCAAGGGCCTGATCATGGGACGCGCCGTCCTGGTTCCGTGAGCCAGGCCGGCCGGGCCCTCGCCTACGCCTTACAGACCGGAGCGCTCACCCCGCAACGGGCGTTTTTCCTGCGCGCCGAGCCGTCGCCGTTCCGCGACATCGACGCCGAGCAGTCTTTTCGCCCCGAGTATCTTCGGTTGAAGCGCGCCGGCTGGTCGGTCGTGCCGCGCCTCGCGGGCGCCGGCTATGCGCTTGGCCAAGTCCTGCTGACCAAGCACAAGGAGGAGAATTTCGCCAACATTGCCCGCGGCTGGGCGCTGCTCGACGAAGGCGGAACGCTGGTCTGCGCCGGCGCCAACGACGATGGCGCGGCGAGCCTGGAGCGCCAGGTCGGCAAGATATTCGGCCTGGCCGGCTCGCTGTCGAAGTTCCATTGCCGCGTTTTCTGGCTGATACGAAGCGAACGCCCGCCGCCCGAGTACTGGACCAAGCTGGGTGGCTTGCAGCTGGTCGGGGACGGGTCCTGGGTGAGCCAGCCCGGCATCTTCAGCTGGGATCGTATCGACGGTGGCTCTGCCCTGCTGGCCAGTCACCTGCCCGACGACCTGTCTGGCCGTGTCGCCGATTTCGGCTGCGGCTGGGGCTGTCTCGGCCAGGAGATCCTGGCGCGCGCACCGGGCATCACGGCGCTGGACCTGATCGACGCCGAGCACCGTGCGGTGGAGGCGGCCCGGGAGAACGTGACGGACCCGCGTGCGAGCTTTCACTGGCTCGATCTTGCCACCGAGGCGGCGCCCGCGACCTACGACGCCATCGTCTGCAATCCGCCGTTCCATGCCGGCCGCGCAGCCGATCCCAGTCTGGGCCAGGCGATCATCGCCGGCGCCGCCCGGGCGTTGCGACCCGGCGGACGCTTCTTCGTCGTCGCCAATCGCGGCCTGCCCTATGACGCCGTGCTCGCCGCCAATTTCACGTCGATCACGCGCCTCGCCGACAACAACAGGTACCGCGTTAGCGTCGCGGTGAAGTAGCGTTCCCAAGCACGCGCTCGTGCCTTGGTCATCCATTCACTTGGCCGCCCCCTCCAGAACGCCTGCGATAAGGAATTCCTTGTTGCCATCGGCGCCTTCGATCGGGCTGTCGGTGAGCCCGAGGACACGCCAGCCGGGTCGTGAGGCGAGCCATGCCCCGATCGTCGCGCGGACCTCGGCGTGCAACTCGGGCTCGCGCACGATGCCGCCCTTGCCCACCCTGCCCTTTCCGACCTCGAACTGCGGCTTGATCAACGCCACCAGATGCGCGCCGGGCGCCGCCAGGGCAAGCGCGGCCGGCAGTGCGGTACGCAGCCCGATGAACGACGCGTCGCAGACGATCAGGTCGATCGGCTCCGGTACCTCCGCCCGCGTCACGTCGCGGATGTTGGTCTTCTCCATCGACACCACGCGCGGGTCCGCGCGCAGCTTCCAGGCGAGTTGGTTGGTGCCGACATCGATGGCATAGACCTTGGCGACGCCGCGCTGCAGCAGGCAGTCCGTGAAGCCGCCGGTCGACGCACCGACATCGAGGGCAATGCGCCCGGCAACGGCAATGGCAAAGTGATCGAGACCGCGCGCGAGCTTCAATCCGCCGCGCGACACGTAGGGATGCGGCTGGCCACGCACTTCCAGCGGCACGTCGGCCGCCACGGCATGACCCGCCTTGTCGAGGCGCCGGTCGCCGGAGAACACCTGGCCCGCCATGATCAGGCGCTGCGCCGCGGCCCGCGTCTCGGCGAGGCCGCGCTCGACCAGCGCGACGTCGAGGCGCATCTTGGCCATGATGCGCCCTAGACCTGAGGCGGCGGCGCCCTGTGCGCGGCCGATATCGGACTCATGAGGCCGACGGCGAGACCGTCCGGATCCGCGAGGATGGCGTAGCGCGCGCCCCAGAAGGCATCGTGCGGCGGCTGGAGGCCGCGGAAGCCGGCTGAGACCATGTTGCCATAAATGTCGTCCACGGCCTGGCGCGACGCGACGCCGAAGCCGACCACGACGCGGCCGGCGAGGTCCGTGCGCCCGCGCCAGCCCGAGTTCCACACCTGGGCGAATGCCGAGCTGTCGAGGTCGAGACCGGCACTCTCGCCCTGCCCTTCGGCCGCCGAGATGTGATGGGCACCCGTGACCGTCCGCCACACCCGGTCCTCGGGAATGTCGACACCCAGCCGGCGATAGAAGGCGAGCGTCGCGTCGAGGTCGCTGCCGATGACGTTGACTTGGTTGAGGACTGGCCGCACGCGTTCCATGAGATGCTCCCGCATTGATCGCCGCCTGGCGGAGTGCTTAACACGGGCGCAGCGGAGGAGAACAGAATGGCGGAACTGCCGATCCACTATCGCAGCCCGTGGCTTACCGGAGTGACGACAGCGACATGACCACCAGGCTTCTCGAGGGCGAGCGCGCCCTGGTAACCGGCTGCGCCGGTGGCATCGGCCGCGGCATTGCCAAGGCCCTGATGGACGACGGCGCGACCGTGCTGGGCAGCGACATCGTCGCCCCGCCGGCAGCCGACGGAATCGACTTCATGCAGGCCGACCTCGGCACGCGCGACGGCTGGAAGGCCCTGCTCGACGGAGCGATCTCCAGGCTCGGCACGATCTCCCTGCTGGTCCATGCAGCCAGCCCGCGGCGTCAGGAGGTCGACACGCCGCTGTCGGTCAGCGAGGCGACCTGGGACGCCATGACAGACATCAACCTGCGCTCGGGCTTCTTCCTTGCCCGCGAGGCCGGGCGGCACATGCGCGACAACGGCGTCAAGGGGCGGATCCTGCTGATCACCTCGCAGCATCGTGAGACGCCGCGCAACCTGCCGCACTACAGCGCCTCCAAGGCCGGGATGACGATGGTGATGAAGGAGCTGGCGCGCGTCCTGGCGCCCGACGGCATCCGCGTAAATGCCATTGCCCCGGGTGCGATCCCGGGCGGCGGCTTCGTCGCCGACAACCTGGGCGCCCTCGTGGCGCAGATCCCGCTCGGCCGCGCCGGCACGCCGGAGGACATCGCCCAGGTTGCAGTGGCTGTGCTGTCGGAACGATTTGGCCGTTACATCGTGGGGACGACAGTAGAGGTCGATGGGGGAATCGGCCTGATCAGCTGGATTCCCTCCAAGGCTTGACCTCGGGCCTTCGAATGACGACTTTCCCCCGATCGAAACTGAGCCAAGAGGGGGTTTCACCATGACGCTTCGCATCAACTCCACCGCGCCGGATTTCAAGGCCGAGACCACCCAGGGACCGATCGAGTTCCACAAGTGGATCGGCGATGGCTGGGCGATCCTGTTCTCGCATCCGAAGGATTTCACGCCGGTGTGCACCACAGAGCTCGGCTACATGGCCGGCCTCAAGCCGGAGTTCGACAAGCGCAACACCAAGATCCTCGGCCTGTCGGTCGATCCTGTGACCAACCATGCCAAGTGGGCCAAGGACATCGAGGAAACGCAGGGCCATGCCGTCACCTATCCGATGATCGGCGATCCGGAACTCAAGGTGGCGACCGCCTACGACATGCTGCCGGAAGGCGCCGGCACGACCTCGGAAGGCCGCACCGCTGCCGACAACGCAACGGTGCGCTCGGTGTTCATCATCGGCCCGGACAAGAAGATCAAGGCGATGCTGACCTACCCAATGAGCTCGGGCCGCAACTTCGACGAGGTACTGCGCCTCCTCGAATCGTGCCAGCTCACCGCCAAGCACCAGGTGGCGACGCCGGTGAACTGGAAGCGCGGCGAGGACGTGATCATCGTGCCAGCCGTCTCGGACGAGGCCGCCAAGGCCAAGTATCCCAACGGCTGGAAGGCCCCGAAGCCCTACCTGCGCATCGTCCCGCAGCCGAAGGACTGATCGGCTTCATGCTTCATCAGGCGAGGAGGCGACCGCCCCTCGCCTGATGACGGTACCGCGACCGAATTTCCTGCTGGCACTCGGCGCGCTGCTCAGTTGATGACGATCTCGACACGGCGATTCTGCGGCTCGCGCACGCCGTCGCTGGTCTGCACCAGCAGGCCCTGCTCGCCGCGGCCGATCACAGCGATCGCCGTCGCCGGCACGCCGTCGCGCACCAGCGCATCCTTGACCGCATTGGCGCGGCGCAGCGACAGCGCCATGTTGTACGCCTCTGGCTCCGACGTGTCGGTATGGCCGGTCGCCGTGATGCGGGCATTGCCCTTGGCCTTGAAGGCCGCCGCCGCCTGCTTGATCGTGTTGAGTGCCTGGGCCGACAGGTTCGAGCGATCCCAGTCGAAGAATACCATGAACGACGGCGGCGCAACTGCGGCCGCCGGCGGCGGTGCGGCCGGCGGGGCCGGCGGACCAAACTTCAGCTGCAGGCCCAGCATCACGCTGAGGTTGTTGTTGTTCCACGCCACGCCCTGGAGCGTCGGGTTCGTCGTACCGTAGTAGCGGCCATCCAGGTTGATGCGGAAGTTGCTGTCGACGTTCCAGCCCACGCCGACGCAAACGCCCGCCCGGGGCCGCTGCGGAGCGAGCGCAGAAACGTCGCCACTACCACAAGGAGCTGCGACGGAGACTCGCCTATGCGCCCGGCCGCCGGACTGAGCGCACGTCTCGGCCGAGCGCCTCCAAGGCAGTGGCGACGATTTGCGGCGCATTGAGGCCGGCCCATTCGTACTGCCGGGCAGGAGCGGCATGGTCGACGAAGCGATCAGGCAGAACCATCGGGCGGATCTTCAATCCACCGTCGAGCAGGCCGGCGGTCGCGAGGTAATGCAGCACGTGGCTGGCGAAGCCGCCGATGGCGCCTTCCTCGATCGTGATCAGAACCTCGTGCTCACGCGCCAGGCGTCGAACCAGGTCGGTGTCCAGCGGCTTGGCGAAACGCGCGTCGGCAACGGTCGTGCCGAGGCCCTTGGCGGCGAGATCCTCGGCAGCGACCAGGCACTCGTGCAGGCGGGCGCCGAAGCTGAGGATCGCGATCTTGGTGCCTTCGCGGACGATGCGGCCCTTGCCGATCTCGAGGGGCGTGCCGCGGGCCGGCAGCTCGATGCCGACGCCCTCGCCACGCGGATAGCGGAAGGCGCTCGGCCGATCGTCGATCTGCGCCGCGGTGGCGACCATGTGCATCAGCTCGAGCTCGTCGGCCGCCGCCATCACCACGAAATCGGGCAGCGCGCCGAGATAGCCGACGTCGTACGAGCCAGCATGGGTCGCGCCGTCGGCGCCGACCAGGCCGGCGCGGTCGATGGCGAAGCGCACCGGCAGCTTCTGGATGGCGACGTCGTGCACCACCTGGTCGAAAGCGCGCTGCAGGAAGGTCGAGTAGATCGCGGCAAATGGCTTGAAGCCCTCGCAGGCGAGGCCCGCGGCGAAGGTGACACCATGCTGCTCGGCGATGCCGACATCGAAGCTGCGCTCAGGGAAGCGCTCGGCGAACTTGTCGAGCCCGGTCCCCGACGGCATGGCGGCGGTGATGGCGACGATCCGGCGATCGGTTTCCGCCTCGGCGATCAGCGCCTTGGCGAACACGGCGGTGTACTGCGGCGCGTTGGCGACCGGTTTGGATTGCTTTCCAGTGACGACGTCGAACTTGACGACGCCATGGTACTTGTCGTCGCTCGCCTCGGCCGGCGGATACCCCTTGCCCTTCTTGGTCACGACATGGACCAGGATCGGCTTGTCGAGCCGGCTGTCGCGGGCGTTCCTCAACACCGGCAGCAGATGGTCGAGATTGTGCCCGTCGACCGGCCCGACATAGTAGAAGCCAAGCTCGTCAAACAGCGTGCCGCCGGCGACGAACCCGCGCGCGAACTCCTCGGCGCGCCGCGCCGCCATCTCGAGCGGACGCGGCAGCGCCTCGGCGACGGTGCGGCCGAGATTGCGCAGGCTGACATAGGGTCGCCCCGAGAGCAGCCGCGACAGATGGCCCGACAGGGCACCGACCGGCGGTGCGATCGACATGTCGTTGTCGTTCAGCACGACGATCAGCCGGCTGCGCAGCGCCCCGGCATTGTTCATCGCCTCGTAGGCCATGCCGGCGCTCATCGCGCCGTCGCCAATCACGGCGATCACATGGTTCCTGCCGCCGGCGAGATCGCGGGCCACCGCCATGCCCAACCCGGCCGAGATCGAGGTCGAGGAATGAGCGGCACCGAACGGATCGTACTCGCTCTCGCTGCGCCGGGTGAAGCCCGACAGCCCGCCCTCCTGGCGCAGGGTCCGGATGCGGCCGCGGCGGCCGGTGACGATCTTGTGGGGATACGCCTGATGCCCGACATCCCAGATCAGCCGGTCGTCCGGCGTATCGAATACCCGGTGCAGGGCGACGGTGAGCTCCACCACGCCCAGGCCGGCGCCGAGATGGCCGCCGGTGACCGAGACGGCGGATATGGTCTCCTGACGCAGCTCGTCGGCCAGCTGAGGCAGCTGGTCGGCACGCAGGCGACGAATGTCGGCCGGCGTGTCGATGGTGTCGAGAAGTGGCGTCGTACTCTGCCTCGTCATGGAGCCATCATACTCCCGCCGGCGACCCTATGCCTGCCGTGCGACAACGAATTCAGCCGCCTGCTTCAGGAGGTCGGCGGCCTGCCCGAACGGCTCGAGATGCTGCGCCGCCTGGCGCGCCAGCAGGTTCGACTGGGCCCGGGCCCGTTCGCGCCCGAGAATCGACACGAATGTGGCCTTGCCGGCGGCTGCATCCTTGCCCGGCGTCTTTCCGAGTTGGGAAGCGTCGCCCTCGATGTCCAGCAGATCGTCGACGATCTGAAAGGCCAAGCCCAGATCGTGTGCATAGGCGGCCAGCGCAATCCGCAGCGGCTCGCTCGCCTTGCCCAGGATCGCGCCGGAGGTGCAGGAAAACGTGATCAGCGCGCCGGTCTTGAGCCGCTGCAGGCGAGTGATGGCGCCGATCGACATTTCCCCCGCTGCCTGGCGCTCGGCCAGCATGTCGAGCATCTGGCCCCCCACCATGCCATGGGCGCCCGCCGCCCTGGCAAGGTCGGCCACCAGATGGGCGCGAACCGCTGGATCTCCGTGCGTGTCCTCGTGGGCCAGCACCTCGAAGGCCAGGGCCTGAAGGGCATCGCCGGCCAGGATGGCGGTCGCCTCGTCGAATTGCCTGTGACACGAGGGCTTGCCGCGCCGCAGATCGTCATCATCCATCGCCGGCAGGTCGTCATGGACCAGGGAATAAGCATGGACGAACTCGACGGCGCTGGCCGTACGCAGGGCGGACAGGGCCGAAACCTTGAACAACGTGGCGCCGGCCAGCACGAAAAAGGCGCGCAAGCGCTTGCCGCCATCAAGGCTGGAATAGCGCATGGCCTCGAAGACCCGCGCCTCACCGCTTTCCCCCTTCGGCAGCAGGCGCTCCATGGTGCGCTCGACGGATTGAGCAGCAAATTCCAGCGCGGCGTCGAACCGGCGGTGTGACGACAGCGGCATGGCGGGGAAGGCTACTGGAGGTCGCTGGGCTGGCTGCCGACCGATCCGTCGGACGAAAAGACGATCTTCTCGACCTTCATCTTGGCTTCGGCGAGCTTCTGCTCGCAGTGGCGCTTCAGGAGAGCGCCCCGCTCGTAGGCGGTGATGGCCTCGTCGAGCTTGACCTGGCCGCGCTCGAGCTGCTGAACGATCGCCTCCAGCTCCTTCAGGGCGTCCTCGAACGACAGGGTGGCAATTTCCTTGGGTAGCGAAGGTTCTTTGGCCAATTTCGCCTCTCGGGGGGTCTTGGCCGATGGTAGCGGTCCGCATCCGCCAGAGCCAGCCGCAGGATGTGGAGCACAGCCTGGCCCTTCAAAAAACGCCTGTTTCACCGGCAAATTTCGCCACTCGACTGGATTCACGCAGTCGTGACATGGCGGCTTTGCACGTTCGCAGGTCAAAACCTGCGTTCGCGCATTGCGGCCTTGGCAAGGCGATGGCACGTTTCGCCCCGCAACGAAATAAACGGCCATTCATAGGAGAAAAACGCAATGGGCAACGTTAGTCATCTGGTCACCCGAACCGCTGCCTTCCAAAGCTCGCTGGAGAACGGCCTCGCCGAGGGCTCCACCGGCAAGGACCGCCAGTTCGTCACCGCGCTCGCCCGCGGGCTCGACATCCTGCGCGCTTTCCACGCCGGCGAAGGCATGCTCGGCAACCAGGAGATTGCTCATCGCACCGGCCTGCCCAAGCCGACGGTCGCCCGTCTTACCCATACCCTGACGGAGTTGGGCTACCTCAACTACATCCGCCGCTTCCGGAAGTACGAGCTCGGCGCCTCCGTGCTCGCGCTGGGCTACGCCGCGATCTCGAGCATGGATGTGCGCCGTGCCTCGCGCCAGCCGCTCGAGCAGATCGCCCATGCGCTCAACGCCTCGACGGCACTGGGGGGCCGCGACCGCCACTCGATGATCTACCTCGAGGCCTGCCGCGGGCCGTCGGTCGTGGCGATCACGCACGACGTCGGCACACGGGTGCCGATGGCGACCACCGCGATCGGTCGCGCCTACCTGTTCTCGCTGCCGGAGGCCGAGCGCAACAAGCAGCTCGACGCCATCCGCCGCCGCTGGCGCGACGACTGGACCAAGGTCAAGACCGGGCTCGAGCGCTCGTTCAAGGAACTGGCCGACCGCGGCTTCTGCGTCACCTGGGGCGAGTGGCTGCCCGAGCTGTGCGGCGTCGGCGCGCCGCTGCGCAACTCCGACGGCACGGCCGCCTACGCCATCAATGCCTCGGCGCCAATCTACCAGATCAGCCGCGACCGGCTGGAGGCCGATTGGGGCCCGCGCCTGGTCAAGGTGGCGCGCGACATTCGCACCGGCATGGCGGCCCAGCCGGCGACGACGGCGCCGGCCGCCATGCGGCCAATCACCAACGGGCAGCGCCCACCGCTGTCTGCCATGGCGCGTCGCTAGCCAGCGCGCGACCTCCGCAATGTCGATCCAACGACCGGCCGACGCCCGGCCGGTCGCCGCGCACGTGTTCCGCGGCTTCAACGGGCTGATCGGGCACGAGGTGGTGGCCTGGCGGCCGGGCTTCGTGGAAATGAAGCTCTTCGTCAGGCCGGAGCTCTGCAACGCCAACGGCCTGCTGCATGGCGGCGTCCTGATGACCTTGCTCGACTCGGCGAGCGGGTTCGCCTGCACGTTCAACGATACAGCGACGGCGCGGCGGCTCAGCGTGACGCTCGCCTTCACCACGCAATTCATCAAGGCGGCGCGCGACGGCGACACGCTGACGATCCTCGGCGCCTGGCGTCCCTCGACCAGCCAGAGCACCTTCGCCGCCGAGACCGAGATCTACGACCAACGAGGCGATCTGATCGCAACCGGCGCTGGCACGTTCCGCTACCTCAAGGGCGAGCGCAGCGATGGCACGCTGACCTTCCTCGACCAGAAGGCGGCGGACTGAGTTCCTCTCTCTGTCATGGTGGGCGAAGCGCCTGTCCTGAGCAAAGCCGAAGGAAAGGATCTCATCGTCGAGCCTCCATGGAGCATCCGGGCAGTTGGCGATAAGGTCCTTCGCTGCGCTCAGGACGCCGGGGAAGGATGCCAACATCGAGCCCGAGCGAGGAGGTGAGACTTGAAAGCCATGGTCTGCCGGGCCTTCGGCCCGCCCGAGAGCCTTGTCCTGGAGGAGTTCGCCTCCCCGCCCCTGCAACCCGGACAGGTGCGCGTCGCGGTGCACGCGACAGGCGTCAACTTTCCCGACCTGCTGATGCTGCAGGGCAAATACCAGTTCAAGCCCGCCTTCCCGTTCGCTCCCGGCGGCGAGGTCGCCGGTGTCGTCATCGAGGTTGGTCCCGGTGTATCCGGTGTCGATCTCGGTGCGCGCGTGCGCTGCTCCGTCGGATCCGGCGGATTCGCCGACGAGGTCGTCGTCAACGCGGCCCAGCTGGTGCCACTACCCTCAGCGATCGACTTCACCACCGCCGCGGTGATCGGCTCGGCCTACGGCACGTCGCTGCATGCCCTTGCCGATCGCGCTCGGCTGGCCGCGGGCGAGAGCGTCCTGGTGCTGGGCGCGACAGGCGGCGTCGGCATGGCGGCGGTTCAGCTCGCCAAGCTGCTGGGGGCACGCGTGCTGGCGGCGGGCGGCAGCGACGTCAAGCTCGCCAAGGTCGCCGCGGCCGGCGCCGACACGGTGGTCAATTACACGACGGGCAACCTGCGCGAGGCGATCACGGCCTTCACCGATGGCAAGGGCGTAGATATCGTCTACGACACGGTCGGCGGCGCGATGAGCGAGCCGGCATTGCGCTCGACCGCGTGGCGTGGGCGCTTTCTCGTGGTGGGCTTCACCGCGGGCGAGATCCCCAAGCTGCCGGCCAACCTGCTGCTCCTCAAGGGCTGCGACGCCATCGGCGTGTTCTACGGCGACTACATGCGGCGCGAGCCAGAGCACGGGCGCGCCGAGTTCCGCCGCCTGCTGTCGTGGTTCGAGTCGGGCAAGATCAAGGCGCCGATCGACCGGGTCTACCCGCTCGCAGAAGCCGCGACGGCGCTGCGCTCGCTGGCCAACCGCGAGGTTGTCGGCAAGATCGTTATCGCGCCGCCCCTGCAGGCGGCTACTTGACTACGATGCTGGCGCCACCCAGCCCGACGAACTCCGTCTTCGCCGTGCCCGGTCCCGGCAGGAAGACCGGCGGATGAACCGAGCCGGTCAGCACGACATCGCCCGCCTTCAGGTGCTTGCCGTGCTCGATCAGCTTGTTGGCGAGCCAGGCGAGCGAGATCAGCGCACCGCCCATCACGTTGGTACCCGGCCCCGCGCCGATCTCCTTGCCTTCGAATTCCGACCGGCCCGTGACGGCGGCGAAGTCGAGCGACTGCCAACCTTCGATCTCGGTTCCGATGATGCAGGCGGCTTGCAGGACGTCGTCGGCGATCCGGCCAGGGCCGCTCAGCTTGGCGACATCGGTATAGCGATTCTCGACCACCTCGGAGCCGCAATAGAGATTGCCGACAAAGGGCTTGATCGAGTCGACGGTGTAGCGCTGGCCGGCCGGCGCGTCCTTCGCGAGCCGCGCCACCATCTCGCACTCGATGCCGGCCTTGATCGGCCAGCCCTTCTCGAACACCGTTCCGCTCGGCCGCACGCCGCTCTGGTAGATGCCGGCGAAGACAGGACCGGAGAGCTTCATGGGCTCGTACTGCGAGGGCAGCGTCAACGCCACCTTCCAGCCGGCCATGCGATCGCTGCCGTCGGCCGCCAGCCGGTCGTGTACCGCGAATTGCACCTTGTAGGAGTCGGCTTCGGAGAGGCCCGCCGTGGCACCGGCCAGGTCCATCGGCTTGCGACTGCGGCGACCCTCGACGATGCGATCGGCGAGTGCCGCGATTTCCTTGGCGTCCATTGTTTTCCCCTCCGGTTCGACCGGAGGGATTGTGGCGTACAAACGCCAACTAAGAAATGGCTGTCATCCCGAGCGCAGCGAGGGACCTTGGCTGTTGCCCGAAAGGTCCCTCGGCCTTCGGCCTCGGGATGACAGGGTGCGCGCTACGCCGCCTTGGCCGGATGGTAGTTGCCGTAGAAGCTCTGTCCCTTGTCGGCCATGTCGCGCAGCAGCTTCGGCACGGCGAATTGCGGGCCGTACTTCTGGGCAAGCGCATCGCATTCGGCGACGAACTGCTTCACGCCGACCTGGTCGATCAGGCTGACGGCGCCGCCGGTCTGCGGCGCGAAGCCCAGGCCCATGATCGAGCCGACGTCGCCGTCCTGCGGGTTGGTCAGCACGTTGGCCTCGAGGCAGCGCACCGTGTCGACGGCCTGGACGTAGAGCAGGCGCTTCTTGATCTCGTCCTCCTTGGCACGCTTCTCCTCGCCTTCGCCGAAGAGCAGCGCAGGGTCAGCCGGGAAGTACTTCTGCAGCTCCGGCCACAGGCGCTTCTTGCCGTCGGCCGGATATTCGTAGAAGCCCTTGCCGTTCTTGCGGCCGAAGCGCTCGAGCTTCTTGACCATCAGCTCGAGGATGTCTTCGGTGCCGGCACCTTCGAACTTCTCGCCGGCCGCTTCGGCGTCGCGCCGGGTCTGGTCCATGATCTTCCACGAGAGGTCGATGGCGACCTCGTCGTTCAGCGCCAGCGGACCGACCGGCATGCCGGCGTAGCGGGCGCAATTCTCGATCATCGCCGCCGGCACGCCTTCCTTCAGAAGGCGATGGCCTTCGCTGATGAAGGCGCCGCAGACTCGGCTGGTGAAGAAACCGCGGCTGTCGTTGACGACGATCGGCGTCTTACGAATCTTCTGCACGAAGTCCATGGCGCGCGCGAGCGTCTCGGGCGAGGTCTTCTTGCCGACGATGATCTCGACCAGCGGCATCTTCTCGACCGGCGAGAAGAAATGCAGGCCGATGAAATGCTCCGGCCGCACCGACGCCTCGGCGAGGCCGGTGATCGGCAGGGTCGAGGTGTTCGACGCGAACACCGCGTCGGCCGGGAGCGCGGCTTCCGCTTTCCTGGTCGCCTCGGCCTTGACATCGCGGTTCTCGAAGACCGCCTCGACCACGAGCTGGCAGTCCGCCAGCGCCGCGAAGTCGGGCGTGGCGTGGACGCGGGCCAGCATGGCCTCGCACTGTTCCTTGGTGAGGCGGCCGCGCTTCACCAGCTTGCCGAGCTCGTCGGCGATGTGGGCCTTGCCCTTGTCGGCAGCGGCCTGGTCGCGATCGACCAGCACGATCTCGAGGCCGGCCTGCACCGACACCGTGGCGATGCCCGAGCCCATCAGGCCGGCGCCGAGGATGCCAATCTTCTTGTACTCCTGCTTGGGCACGCCCTTGGGCCGGCGCACCAGCTTGTTGGCTTCCTGCAGGCCGAAGAACAGTGTGCGGATCATGCTCTTGGCGATGGGATCGCGCAGCAGCGACACGAAGTAGCGCGTCTCGACCTTGAGCGCCGAGTCGAATGGCAGCTGCAGGCCCTCGTAGACGCAGCTCATGATCGCCTTGGGCGCCGGATAGACGCCGTTAGTCTTGGCGCGGATCATCGCCGAGCCGCCGATGAAGGTCTGCACCCCCACGGGGCTCCACACCTGGCCGCCGGGGAAGCCCGGCGTCTTGAAGCCCTTGCGGTCCCACGGCTGGACGGCGCGACCGTCGATCGGCTTGGCGCCCTTGCCCGCGTACTCGGGCACGACCTGCTCGCCAGCCGGCGCGGTCAGCCAGGCCTTGGCCTTCGCGAGAAGCTCGCCCGGCGGGACGACTTCGTGGATCAGGCCCAGTCCCTTGGCGGCATCGACCGTCAGGTCCTTGCCTTCGAGCAGGATCGGCGCGGCGTTCATCACGCCGATCAGGCGCGGGATGCGCTGCGTTCCGCCGCCACCCGGCAGCAGGCCGATCTTGACCTCGGGCTGGCCGACCTTGGCCTTCGGGTTGGCCGCGGCGATGCGATAGTGGCAGGCGAGGCAGATCTCGAAGCCGCCGCCCAGCGCCGTGCCGTTGATCGCCGCCACGATCGGCTTGCCCGCCGTCTCCTGCTGGCGGAACAGCCGCTGCAGCTGGCTGAATTGGTCCATCAACTTTGCGGCGTCCGAGGTGTCGGTGGCCAGCAGCATCTCGAGATCGGCGCCGGCGATGAAGTCGGCCTTGCCCGAGGTGACGACGATGCCCTTGACCTTGTCGTCCTTGAGGGCGGTGTCGAGCGCCCCGGCATAGGCGGTGATCGACGCCTCGTTCAGCACGTTCATCGTGCGGTTCGGCATGTCCCAGGTGAGGGTGGCGATGCCGTCACTGTCGACGTTGTAGGTGATCATGGTTTGAATCCCGGTGGCTGTTTCTCTTGGGCTGCGCTCATGGTCTTCCGGACCGCGAGCGTCCCGCTCGCTCATGATCATGAGCGAGCGGGACGCTCGCGGTCCGAAAGAGCTCGATCACACCCGCTCGATGATGGTCGCGGTGCCCATGCCGCCGCCGACGCACAGCGTGGCGAGGCCGGTCGAGAGGTTGCGGCGCTCGAGCTCGTCGAGCAGCGTGCCCAGGATCATTGCGCCGGTGGCACCCAGCGGATGACCCATGGCGATGGCGCCGCCGTTCACGTTGATCTTGTCGTGCGGCATCTTGAGCACCTGCAGGTAGCGCAGCACGACGGCGGCGAAGGCCTCGTTGAGTTCCCACAGGTCGATGTCCGACACGCTCATGCCGGCGCGCTTCAACGCCTTCTCGGAGGCCGGCGCCGGGCCGGTCAACATGATCGCCGGCTCCGATCCGATCGAGGCGAAGGAGCGGATGCGGGCGCGCGCCTTGAGGCCGGTCTTCTCGCCGAACTCCTTGTTGCCGATCAGGATGGCGGCGGCGCCGTCGACGATGCCCGACGAGTTGCCGGCATGGTGGACATGCGTCACCTTCTCGACCTCGGGGTAGCGCTGCTGGGCCACCGCGTTGAAGCCCGGCATCATCTCGCCCTGCATCTTGAAGCTGGGCTCGAGCGAGGCGAGCGTCTGCATCGTCGTGTTGGGCCGCATCAGCTCGTCGTGCGCCAGCAGCTGCACGCCGTTCTGGTCCTTCACCGGCACGATCGACTTCTTGAAGTAGCCGTTGTCCCAGGCGTGCTTGGCACGCTTCTGGGACTCGACCGCATAGGCGTCGACATCGTCTCGGCTCAGGCCATACTTGGTCGCGATCAGGTCGGCCGAGATGCCCTGCGGCACGAAATACATCGGGATGGAGACTGCCGGGTCGATCGCCCAGGCGCCGCCGTCGGAGCCCATCGGCACGCGCGACATCGATTCGACGCCGCCGCCGATCGCCGCCTGGCTCTGCCCCGACATGACCTGCGCCGCCGCCATGTTTGTGGCCTCGAGTCCGGAGGCGCAGAAGCGGTTGACCTGCACGCCCGACACCGATTCGGCGTAGCCCGCCATGACGGCGGCAGTGCGCGCGATGTCGGCGCCCTGCTCGCCGATCGGCATGACGCAGCCCAGCACCACGTCGTCGACCAGGTGCGTGTCGAGCTTGTTGCGGTCGCGGATCGCCTGCAGGGCGGCGACGGCCAGCCGCACCGGCGTAACCTCGTGCAGCGATCCGTCCTTGCGGCCTTTCCCGCGCGGTGTGCGGACGGCGTCGTAGATGTATGCGTCGGTCATGGTCGTTCTCCTCGAACCTCGATCCCTGCTGCGATCAGAAACATTTCACCCTGAGGAGACGCAAAACGCCGTCTCGAGGGTGCGAGTCGGTCTTGCTGTTGCCCATCCTTGCGGAGGTTACTCCGCAGTTCTCGAGACGCCGCGCTCCGCGCGGCTCCTCAGGATGAGGTGGTCTGCTAAAGCGTCCTTCCGATCAGTTCCTTCATGATCTCGTTGGTGCCGCCGTAGATCTTCTGCACGCGCGCGTCGGCGTAGAGGCGCGCGATCGGGAATTCCCACATGTAGCCGTAGCCGCCGTGGAACTGCAGGCATTGGTCGACGACCTCGCACTGCAGGTCCGTGGTCCAGTACTTGGCCATGGCGGCAGTGGCGACGTCGAGCTTACCCTCCAGATGGCGGGCGATGCAGTCGTCGACGAACACGCGCGCGACGTGCGCCTTGGTCTTGAGCTCGGCGAGCTTGAATCGGGTGTTCTGGAAATCGATGATCTGCTTGCCGAACGCCTTGCGTTCCTTGACGTAGGCGATGGTGTGCTCCATCGCCGCCTCGATCGCGGCGATCGCCTGGATGGCGATGACCAGGCGCTCCTGCGGCAGCTGCTGCATCAGCTGGATGAAGCCCATGCCGGAACCGCCGAGCAGGTGGTCGGCAGGCACGCGGACATTGTCGAAGAACAGCTCCGACGTGTCCTGCGCCTTCATGCCGATCTTCTCGAGATTGCGGCCGCGCTTGAAGCCGGGCGTAGTGGTCTCGACGACGATCAGCGAGGTGCCCTTGGCGCCGAGCTTGGGATCGGTCTTGGCGACCACGACCACCAGGTCGGCGAGCTGGCCGTTGCTAATGAAGGTCTTCGACCCGTTGATCACCCAGTGATTGCCGTCCATCACCGCGTTGGTCTTGACCGACTGCAGGTCGGAGCCGGTGCCCGGCTCGGTCATGGCGATGGCGGTGACCAGCTCGCCCGAGCACGCCTTGGGGATCCACTTCTTCTTCTGCTCTTCCGTGCCGTAGTGCAGCAGGTAGGGCACGACGATGTCGTTGTGCAGCGAGAAAGCCGGCCCCGACGCGAGCGCGCGGCCCTGCTCCTCGATCAGGATGGCGCTGTAGAGGAAGTCGGCGCCCGCGCCGCCATAGGCCTCCGGCATGGTCATGCCCAGAAGCCCCTGCTCCCCGGCCTTGCGCCACAGCGCGCGCGGCACCATGCCCTCCTCCTCCCACTTCATGTGGAAGGGTACGACCTCCTTGTCGAAGAAGCGCCGGCAGGTGTCGCGGAACATCTGGTGTTCGGGGGTGTAGTGGGCAGCCAGCGCGGTCACTCGGCTTTCCTCCGATCTCGTGTCGTGGGTCTTCTGAGAGAGACTTTGGGCCGCCAGCGGCCGGACCGCCAGCGCTGGCGATGTAGGTTACCTTTACGTAAACGTCAACCGAGACAAGCCTGTCAGGGCTGCTGGTCGAAAACCACCACGGAGCGATAGTCGCGCCGCAGGTTGGACAGGAAGCCGACCAGCTCCTTCGACTGCTCGGGCGTGCAGACCTGGCTCGCAGGGTGCGCGGAAAACTCGCGCCGCACGGTCAGCGTGCCGTCGCGGAAAGAATAGGTCGACCGGTACTCGGCGATGGTCATGGTCCAGCTGCGATCGGCCGGCAGGCGCACCGGCTTGATGCCGCGCGGCAGGATGACCTCGATGGTCTCGACCTGGCGGCCGGCATGGCATGGGAACGGCCGGGTACGAGCCGCGTCGTGGCTGCCGACCAGGAAGCCACCGGGCCGCTGCAGGAAGCGCAGGCCGGGCGGCGGCATCAACGCTTCGCCGGCACCGAGATCGATCGCATCCGACAGCTTGAACTCGCCCGCGACCTCGGCCGTGCCGTCGGCGGTCGAGGCCGCTCGCTTCGTCCACCTGCCCGTGCCGGGCGTGCCGAAGTACCGGAGCTGGGCGGAGGCCCGGACACCATCGGTTCGCGTCGCCTGGCTGCGCAGATCGCCCGCCATGGCACCGGTCGCCCGCTCCCGCGTCGAGCCGCTCATGCTCCCGTCGGACCAGATGGTCACCGTCGTGTGCGTCTCGGCGACATTGTCGCCGGCTCGCTCGCGCGGCAGCCGGGCCACCCGCGACGCGCCTGCGACTGCGTGGAGCGCCGGCTTGTCCGAATGATTCCAGCGGAGCGAGCCGAACGAGGAATGGTACGATGTCGGGTCGACGTAGAGGTCGAGCTCGGGCAGGTAAAGGATCACGTGATCGAAATCGGCAACGGGCGTCTCGGGCAGCACATAACGACTCGACGTCATGTTCATCAGCGCCGGCTCGCTCGCGATGCCGCGCGCCGCCAGCAGCGCGGCGAGCAGTGCCACCTGGGCCTTGCAGTCACCGTAGCGGTTGCGCACCGTCTCGAGCGGCTCCGTCGGCGACAGCTTGCCCTGGCCGATCGACACGGCGACATAGCGCACGTTGCGCTGCGTCCATTCGAACAGCCGGCGGGCCTCGTCCGCCCGGTCGGTCGCAGGACCGGTGATCTCCGCCGCCAGCGCCTCGATCTCCGGCGTCACCGCCGCCGCCGCCGCATGCAGCCTGCCGTAATGGTCGCCGATCTCCGCATAGGAACGGAAGGTCGAGACGGCAAAGCGCGGCGCCCAGTCGAGCGGCGAGGTCGATCCAGCCTCCTCGACGACGGGCCTGTCGTTGCGCCAGGAAAACGTCTGGCGCACTCTATCGGCATCGGCTTCGACCTGATAGTCGAGCCCGTGATTTTCCTCTGCCAGCGCCATCCCGGCGGGGCGATCGAAGACCCGCTCGGACCGCGCCGTCCGCGTCGTGGTGCGCCACGCGGCGCTCCAGGAGAAGCCTGGCCAGGTCAGGTCGGTCGAGGTCAGGCGATAGACGTAGCGAATCGAATCGCCGGCCTCGAGATCGGGAAACACGAGGCTGCGGGTCCTGAGATCGGTGTAGAGCGCCACCTCGCGCCCGACCTGCGGCGCGATGTCGAGGATTTTGTCGGGCGACACCGGCAGGCGACGGCCATCCGCCTTCAAGGTCAGCGCTTCCAGGATCTCGATCTTCTGGACGCTTGCCTGATAGGAGATGTCGATACGCCCGCCGTCGCGCGCGGCTTGCGCGTCGTGCGCCTTGCGCTCCGCCTCGAGCAACCCGACCCAGCGCCCATCGGCATCGATCGTGTAGACGTGCCGATCGACAATCCACGTGTAGCCGGTCTCGTTGGCCGAGGCGCCCATGCCGACGAGCCAGGTCGCCAGGGCAAGCCAGACCGCGACGATCCCGCGTTTCGCCCTTCGACGATCTGCGACGCTCCCGCTGGCCTGCATCCTCACGCCCCCTCGCCCCCACTCGACCACTCCCATCGACTTTAATCGACAGGCACGCCGCGACAAGACCGGCTACACTGGCGGCGCGCGCCACGGTTTCGACGCGATTGCAGTCCAGGGATGGGCTGCAGTGCAGCGTGCGATGCACTGGGCGATGTCATTCGGCACTCTGGCGGCACTGCGGACCTACATTGATGCGACTTCTTTCCACCGTCCTGGTTTCCAGCGTCGCGCTCGCGACCTCTACCTTCGCGCAGACACCGCCCACCCAGGGTTGGCCAGCCAGCCGGCCCCCCGCCACGCCGCCTGCACAAGCCAGTCAGCCGCCGCAAGCCGGGGCGGCTGCGCCGATCCCCCTGCCCTCCTGGTTCGCCGAGGCCGACGTCGACAAGAATGGCGAGATCACCCGGGCGCAGTTCCTCGCGTACCGCATGAAGTCGTTCGAGGAGCTCGACGCCAACAAGGACAACAAGTTGTCCTTCGAGGAATACGGCAAGGTGGCCGAGCCACCCTACTCGGTCGACACGCCCGGCGGCCCAAGTCTCGATGAGCGACGCGCTCGTGCAAGGGCCGAGTTCCAAAACCTCGACACCGACCGAAGCGGCTTCGTCGAGCGGGCCGAGGCCGAGGTCCTGGTCCATTCCGAGTTCAACCAGTACGACACGGACCGCGACAACCGCCTGACCGAGCCCGAGGTCCGCCTCATCGTCCAGCGCGCGCTGGCGCGCCAGTCGGCCGAGCGCCAGCAGATCGAGGCCCGGCGCCGCGAGGGGCTCACGGCGCTCAACGACCTGATGGACATTCACCTGCGCGACGCCGACCGCCTCGACAAGGACGGCAACGGCCGGCTGTCGCAACAGGAGTACCTGGTGCTCGCCGGACCAGCCGACGGCAAGGAGGCGCAAGGATTGCTGCCCATCGACATCCGCCGCAAGCTCATCGTCCGCAAGTTCCAGGAGATCGACGCCAACAAGGACGGCGCCCTGACCCGCGTCGAGCTGACGGCATACGCGCTACGCCAGTTCCTCGAAAGCGACCTCAACAAGGACCGCTTTCTCAACGAGGAGGAAGGCAAGAAGGCTCAGGAACGGGAGACGGAGAAGGTGAAAGCCTACCTTCAGACCCTTCAGCCGCCAGCCCCTCCGCCGCAACAGCAGCGCCCGGCGCCGGCGCAACCGCGCGGTGGCCAGCCGCAACCGGCGCCTGGCCTCGCGCCCGGCCTCCCGCAGGGCACGCGATAGGACACGGCTACTTCCCGTCCTGCAGGCGACGGACCTCGGCCGGAAGGTAGAGACGGGCGAGCTTCTGCTGGACGGCCGAGTAGAACAGGCTGCCCACGCCGGCACCGATTGCGCTGCCTACCCACTCCAGGCCGATGATCTCGCGGCCGAGCTTCCCGCCGACGATGATCAGCACGATCACGGGAACCAGACTCAGCCAGACCTGCCAATGGCCGTGAGCCTTCCAGAACACCGCTCGCATCGCGCGGCGGCGCTCAGACGGAGTCAACCCGGCAAGCTCCGGGATGCTACTGCTCGTCCAATGGATTGCCATGTAAGCCAGCCCCTTGCCTCCGCCATCGACACCTCGTGCCGAGCGCCAACCGGCAAACTCCCGGCATTCCCGGGCCCGGTCAAGGAGCTCTTGGTGTGCCGCTGGCCACCCGCCGCGACAACAGGCGTGCCATCGTCGCCGCAATGATCAGCGAGTGAGGTGGTGCCCCGTGGGGACCAGGCGATGGATCGTCATACATGCCCGGCGATCAGCAGCTCGGCGTTGCGGATGCCCACCAGCACGCTCAGCGGGTCGTCGCCCACCGGATCGAGCAGCGCGGTCGCCGCCGCGACGTCGCTCGCGCCGGCCCATACCGTGTGGTGCGACTGCTGCTCGCGCACATACTCCAGGCCGACCGCGACCTTGCCCATCAGCGTGGTGATGTCCTTGCCCGCCGCCGAGTCCTGCGCCCCGCTCATGATGTTGATCAGGACCGAGCCGACGAACTGACCGGCCTGCAGCGTCGCCTTGATCTGGCTCGTCCAGTAGGCGAGTCCGGCCGTGTCGGACTGCCGGTTGAAGAGGTTGCCGTACACGCTGTCGAGAAAGGCGCCAATCTGGGCGTCGCTGGCTCCGATCGGGTTGGCGAGAAAGGGATAGAGCGCCTTGGCCTCGTTGCCGATACCGAACGAGCTGGCGATGTTGGCGAACAGCACCGCGGGGCCCTGGGTCGGCAGGCCGAGATTGAATTCGGCGACCCAGAACTCGAACCCGGCCGCGTCGGCGGCACGGCCGAAGAACGCGACATAGGTCGCGGCGATCTGCTGCTCGGCGTTCAGCCGCAGCAGGTCGAGCGTCGTCGTCGCGCCGCCCAGAACCGGCACGACGTAGACCCGGGCCTGGCCGTCGTCCGAACTGGTGCCATTGCCGGCCTGATACGTGAAGAGGTCGATGCCGGCGAAGTTGCCGGTGGGTGTGTAGCCGACGCTGCCGTTGCCCGAGAGCTGCAGCGTGCCGTTGGCCGGCCCGCCCTGCAGGGAGGCCGCCGTCGCGCCATCGTCGTTCGCCAGCACGCTCGGTGCCGCCGAGAGCGGCCGACCCTGCAGCACGATATAGGCGTCGTCGTGCGCGACCACCGCCATGTCGTCGCTCTGGATGATGGCCGTCGCCGCACCGCTCCCGATCACAAGCCCTGGCGACGGGCTCGACAGCGTCACGACGAATCCTTCGTTCGGCTCGGCCGTCAGGTCACCCGTCACGTTCACCGTGATCAGCTGGCTGGTCTGGTTGGCCGCGAAGCTCAGGGAACCCGACGGCAGGACGCCGCCTGCGAAGTCCGCCGCCTCGGCCGGGCTCGCGCCCGTACCGGCGACAGCCCAACTCACGCTGCGCGCCATCGACGCGTCGCCGGTGAGCGTCACGATGAAGGTGAAGGCCGTCGTTCCTGAATTGCCTTCCGGCTGGCCGGCCGTGATCGCCGCGACCGAGACGATCGCCTCGGCTTCGACCCCTCCATTCGAAAGCTGCGCGACCGACGTCAGCTGCGCGGCAACGCCACTGCTGTTGCCGCCGAACTGCGGGTCGCCCCAGGTCACCACCGAGCCGTCGGCGCGCAGCGCCGCAAAGGCGAAGCCGGTGGCATGGAGCTTCACGACATCGATCGTTCCGTCGAGCCTCGCCTGCACGTCGCCATCGTTGCCGCCGCCCAGGAAGCCGCCCCACGTCACCACCGAGCCGTCGGCCCTGAGCGCCGCAAAGGCGTGCTCCGTGGCGGCGATGTCGACGACGCCGGTCAATTGCCCGGCGACGGCGCCGTGGTCGCCGCCATAGGGGCCGTGACCCCAGGTCACCACCGATCCATCGGCCCGCAGGGCCGCGAAGGCCGAGCTGGTGGCGTAGAGCCGCGTGACCGCGACGCTGCCGTCGAGCTGCGCCGCCACCGACGCGCTGGAACCACCGCTTCCCGCATCGCCCCACGCCACGACCGAGCCATCGGTCCGCAGGGCGGCAAAGGCAGTGTTGGTCGAGGTTATGGCGAACACGTCGATCGCCCCGCCGAGCGACGCAGCGACGAGACTGCTGTTGCCGCCGTTGTTCGGATCGCCCCACGTGATCACCGAGCCGTCGGTCCGAATCGCTGCGAAGGCGGAGGTCGTCGCGGCGATCCCGAGCACGTTGACGGTGCCGTTCAGGGCCGCGCCCACGGCGCCGCTGTCACCGCCGTCGTTGGCGTTGCCCCACGTGACGACCGAGCCGTCGACGCGCAATGCCGCGAACGCCGATCCGGTTGCCGCGATGTCCGTGACGTCGATCGTGCCATCGAGAGCCGACGCCACGGCACTGCTGTCGCCGCCCTGGGCGGCAAAGCCCCAGGTTGTCACCGAACCGTCTGCCCGCACCGCGGCGAAGGCCGACTGGGTGGAGAATATCTCGGTGACATCGACCCCGCCATTGAGCTTGCCGGCGACCGCGGCGCTGTCGCCCCCGTTGCCCGGCTCGCCCCAGGTCACGACCGAGCCGTCGCCCTTCAGCGCGGCAAAGGCCGTCGCCGTCGAGTACAGACCGACGACATCGACCTTGCCGTCGAGGGCGCCGGCCACGGCCGCGCTGTCGCCGCCCAGGTTCGGGTTGCCCCACGTCACCACCGAGCCATCGCGCCGCAGGGCGGCGAAGGCGAAGGCGTTCGAGGCAATGCCCGCGACATCGTGCAGTTGGCCGGCCACCGCGCTGCTGTCGCCGCCGTTCTGCGCGTTGCCCCAGCTGACGGCCGAGCCGCCAGTCGTCACGGCGGCGAAGGCGTAGTCGTTGGCGAAGGCGCCGCTCGTATGGCCGGGGAATGAAGTGACAAAAACTTCCGGCAGCTCGCCATGATGGCCGAGGGGCGGAATGTCGCTCCCGGACGGATCGTCGATACTCGACGCGGCGATCCCGGGAACCGCATCGGCGATATGGGCTTCGGCGAAATCGAACCAGTTGAAGTCCAGCCCGTCGGCGTAGCTCCTGTAGAGATTGAGCCAGAAGAACTCGGGGCCTTCGGACAGGCCGTCGGCGAAGGTTTCGACGGTGACAGTCTTCGACGTCTCGTGGGCAGCGAAGGTCACGGGAATGCTGACGATGCCGGCGTAGTCACCGCCGTCGGCGTAAGCCGTGCCCGCTTCCGTGCCGACCCAGACGGTCGAGGCGCTGCCTGTGCCGCTCCGTGTGATGGTGAAGGTGATGACACCGCCTTCGACGACCGGCGACTGGAACGGCGCGGTGCCGGTGACGGCATAGTCGTAGGTCGCGACTGCCGCGTCGGCGATATGGGCCTCCGCGTAATCGAACCAGTTCAACGCCAGGGCGTCGGCGTAGCCCTTGTAGAGATTGAGCCAGAAGAACTCGCTTCCTTCCGTCAAGCCGTCGGCCAGGGTCGCGACGGTGACCGTCCTGGTCGTCTCGTGGGCCGCAAAGTCGACCGCGAGACCGACGATCGGCAGGTAGTCGCCGGCGGCACCGCTCGCAGTGCCGGCCTCGGTGCCGACGTAGATCGTCGATGCCGTGCCGGTGCCGCTGCGCGTGATCGTGAAGGTGATCGTGCCGCCTTCGGCGACCGGCGAGCCTTCGGTCGTGCCGCCGACCACGCTGTAGCTGTAGCTGGCCACCGCCGCGTCGGCGATGTAGGCCGACGTGTAATCGAGCCAGTCGACCGCGAGGGCGTCGGCGTAGGTGCGGTAAAGGTCGAACCAGAGGTATTCCGGCCCCTCGGCGATGCCGTCGGCGTAGGTTGCGACGGTCACCGTCCTGCTCGTCTCGTGGACGCCGAAGGTGACGGCCTGGGCGAACAGACCCTGGTAGTCGCCGTCGCCGGCGCTGCCGCTCTGGGTGCTGACATAGACGGTGGACGCCGTGCCGGTGCCGCTGCGCGTGATCGTGAAGGTGATCGCGCTGCCTTCGCCGACGGGCGATTCGAACGATGCATCGCTGCTGACGGTGTAATCGTAGACGGCGATCGCGGTGTCGGCGATGTGGGCCTCGCCGTAGGTCGCATACTCGCTGTCGCTGTAGTTCTCGAACAGGTCAAGCCAGAAATACTCCGTACCCTCGGTCACGCCGTCGGTATAGGTGCCGACGGTCACGGTCCTTGTCGTCTCGCCTGCCGCGAAGGTCAGGGCGAGCTTGTCGAGCGACTGGTAGTCGCTCGTGCCGGCCGTTCCCGGGGTCGTGCTCAGGTAGACCGTCGATGCGCTGCCGCTGCCGCTGCGGGTAATGGTGAAGGTGACCACGCCGCCCTCGCTCACCGGCGTGCTGGACGACGCGCTGCTGGCGATCGTGTAGCTGTACCCCGCAGTCTCGGTATCGGCGATGTAGGCCGACGCATAGGCGAACCAGTTGAAATCGACCGCGTCGGCGTAGCTGCGGTAGAGATTGAACCAGAAGTACTCGGTGTCCTCGGCGAGGCCGTCGGTGTAGGTGCTCACCGTGAAAGTCTTGGTGGTCTCGTAGGCGGCGAAATGGAGCGCGACGCCGGACACTCCTGCGTAGTCCCCGCCGCCCGCGCTGGAGGTGCCTGCCTGCGTGCCGACATAGATGGTGGATGCCGTGCCGCTGCCGCTGCGCGTGACAGTGAAGGTGATCGCGCTACCCTCGCCCGCAGGCGCCTCGAAGGGCGCGCTGCTGCTGACGGTGTAGCTGTACGCGGAGGCCGCGGCGTCGTCGATGTAGGCACTGCCGAACGCGGCGTAGGTGCTGTCGCCGTAGGTCTCGAACAGATCGAGCCAGAAGTACTCGACGCCTTCGCTTGCCCCGTCCGTATGGGTGCCGACCGTGACCGTCTTGACCGTCTCGTAGGCCGCAAACGTCAGCGCGAGCTTGTCGAGTGGCTGGTAATCGCTGTCGTCGGCCGTGCCGGGGCTCGTGCTGAGATAGACCGTCGATGCGCTGCCGCTGCCGCTGCGGGTGATCGTGAAGGTCACCGCGCCGCCTTCGCCGACGGGTGTGCCGACCGGGGCGCTGCTGCTCACGATGTAGGAAAAGTCGGCGGCGACCGCGTCCTGGATCGAGGCACTGCTGTAGGCCGAGTAACTGCTGTCCGACAGGTTGCGATAGAGGTTGAGCCAGAAATACTCGGTCCCCTCGGTCGCGGAATCGGTGAAGGTGGAGACCGTGACCGTCTTGCTCGTCTCGTAGGCGGCAAAGGTAAGTGCATGCTTGTCGAGCGACTGATAGTCGCTGCCGTCGGCGGTGCCGGGCGTCGTGCCGAGATACACAGTCGAGGCGGTGCCGCTGCCGTCGCGCGTGACGGTGAAAGTGACGGCCGTCCCCTCGGTCGCCGGCGTCGCTCCAGCCGAGCTGGTGATGGTGTAGTTGTAGTCGAGCTTCGGCTTGTCCTTGATGAAGGCGGTGCCGTAGCTCGCATGGAAGGCGTCGGTGGCGTTCAGGTAGAGATTCAGAGTGAAGAACTCGTCGGTCTCGAGCCACCAATCCTCGTTGGTCTGAACCGTGACGCTCTGCACGGTCTGGTTGGCCGTGAAGGTGACGGCCTGGAGCGCCAGCGCGACATAGTCCGCATTGCCGGCGGATCCCGGCACCGTCGCCACGAACACCTCCGACTTGCTGCCGCTGCCGCTGCGCGTGATCGTGAAGATGACCGTGCCACCCTCGGCCACGCCTTCGGCGGCGCTGCCGGCCGAGGACTTCACCGAGTAGCCGTAGAATGGCAGCGCGGCGTCCTTGATGAAGCCGCTGGCGGTCGCCGACTTGGTGGTTGTCGCGAGGTTCTCGTAGAGCGCCAGGCTGAACGATTCGGTTCCCTCCGACACGCTGTCCTGCAGCGTGGTCACCGTGACCGTCTTGATGGATTCGTAGGCCGCGAAGGTCAGCGCCGTCTTGTCGAGCCCCTGGAAATCGGCGGCATCGGCAGTTCCGGCGACGGTGCCCAGATACACCGTCGAAGCGCTGCCGGTACCGCTGCGTGCGACGGTAAAGACGATGGGCCCACCTTCGGCAACGGCGCTGGCGGCGCTGCCCGCGCTCGACGCGATGGCGTAGGCATAGGACGTCACAGCTGCATCCTTGACATGACCGTCGGCACTGGCGACGCCGACCGCGTCGGTGGCTGCCTTGAACACCTCGAGCTTGAACGATTCGGTACCTTCGCCGAGGTTGTCGAGATAGGTGTCGATCTTCACCGTCTTCGCCGTTTCGTAGTCGGCGAAGTTGACCGCAAGCTTGCTGACGCCGGCGAAGTCGCCGGTGCCGGCCGTGCCGGGCGTGGTCGAGACATAGACCGTCGAGGCGGCGCCGGTGCCGCTCCGGGTCACCGTGAAGGTGACGGCCTGGCCCTCGGTTACCGGCGTCGAGCTCGTCGTCGACGAGCCGAGCGAATAGCCGAAGGCCGGCGGCGCTACCGCCGGATCGGAGACCGCCACGATCCCCTTCACCGACGGGTTCCAGAAATCGCCGAGCGAGGCCTTGAACTCGATGTTGTAGGTGCTGCCCGAGCCGCCCCACGGATTGCGGATGGTGAACTGGTCGGTGCCGGCGTCGTAATCCAGGATCATGAAGGCATGGCCGGCGACCAGGTTCCGCTTGCCGTTGCCGGGGTCGGTGGTGTTGCCGAACGACCCCAGCCAGCCGACCGCACCCTGGTTCAGGGCATCGATGATGGTCTGCTTGTAGGTGAGCGGATTGGTCGAGGTGTGCTCGGCCGTCTTGTAGGCGTCCGGAATTCCCGTGTAGTAGCTCGAATAGTAGGTGTAGCCGAGGTTCGCGACCTGACGGATCGGGTTGGCCCATCCGCCTTCGATCGCCTGGTAGCTTTCCTCGCCGGTCCAGTTGCGCGCATTGTCGATGTTGGCCTGCCCATTGAGCTGGACGTAGGCCTTCTCGAACAGCGTCACCCACGATTCGCCCGTCAGGCTGTGCGGTGCATTGCTCGCCACCGCGACCTGGCCGTTGGTCTTGACGGGAACGCTCTGATTGACCGTCACGTAGACCGGGGTGCCGCCGAGGTAGAACCGGACTCCCCAGGTGCCGTTGCCGTTGTCGATGAAGGCGCTGACGATGATCGAGGGATCGACGCCGGCGATCGCCCCGAGGGCGGCGACGAGATAGCAGTCGCCGGCCTGGCCCTGGTTGATGTCGGAAGGCGCCGCGCCCGCCACGAACAGAGGGCCGGTTGCCGTCGCGTAGTCGAACACACCGGACGACGCCTGGCTGTTGGCGGTATCGCCGCCGACGATCGGCATCGGCAGGTTGGTACCGAGAAACCAGGTGCCGATCAGCCGGTCGGCGTTCAGCTCGCTCATGCCGGCCGACATGTTGCCGAGCGGCGCCACGTCCGAGACCTGTTGCGCGCCGCCCCACCATTTGGCGTTCGCCGGGTTGGTGAAGATGACGCTGTAGGAGATCGACTTCACATAGTCGCTGGCGAACAGCGCCGCGCAGTTCGTGTAGACAGCCCTCAGGTCGTCGTAGTCCGTCGCCGTGATGCCGCCGCTCGCCGCGGTATCGAGCAGGGTGAGCATCTCCTGGTAGCTCACGACGTTGTCCGTTACCGCTTGCGTCGCCAGCGCCTTGATCTGGCTGTTGCCGAGATTGTCCGTCCAGGCCATGGCGCCCCCCACCGAACCCTGCGCAGTCGGCCGCACGCCGCCGTCGGCGCGCGCTGGCTGCTGCCGCTAAGTCACCCACCCACTCGGAGGGAATGCTCGTACCGCTCGCAAAGGAATGCAAGGCTCGCCGCGCCGCCCGTTGCACTTGCCCTGCGAGCGACATCGTTCGCCCGCCGGACCCTTAGGCTCATCAAGGATGCGCGGCGATGAGGTCCTCGGCATTGCGGATGCCGGTCAGCACGCTCAACGGATCGGACGTCACCGGGTCGAGCAGCGCCGTCGCCGCCGCGACGTCGCTCGACCCCAGCCAGCCGGTGTTGCGCTCGTGCTGCTCGCGCACGTAGTCCAGGCTCACCGCCACCTTGCCCATCAGCGTCGTGATGTCCTGGCCCGCCGCCGTGTCCTGCGCCCCGCTCATGATGTTGACCAGGATCGAGCCCACGAACCGGCCGGCCAGCAGCGTCGCCTTGGTCTCGCCCGTCCAGTAGGCCAGCCCGGCCGGGTCCGACCCGCGGTTGAACAGGTTGTTGTAGACGCTGTCCAGGAACGCGCTGATCTGCCCGTCGCTCGCCCCGAACGGGTTGGCCAGGAACGGATAGAGCGCCTTCGCCTCGTCGCTGATCCCGAACGAGCTCGCGATGTTGGCGAACAGCACCGCCGGGCCCTGCACCGGCAGCCCGCTGACGAACTGCCCGACCCAGAAGTCGAAGCCCGCCCGGTCCGCCGCCCGGCCGAAGAAGGCGACGTAGGTCGCCGCGATCTGCTCCTCCGCCGACAGCGACAGCAGGTCGAGCGTCGTCGTCTCCCCGACATTGACCGGCACGACATAGATCGACGCCTGCGCGTCCGCCGTGCTGCTGCCGGCGTTGCCGGCCCGGTAGGTGAACGAATCGATGCCCGTGAAGCCGGCCGCCGGCGTGTAGCCGAAGCTGCCGTTGCCGGCCATCTGCGCCGTCCCGTCGCCCGGCCCGGAAAGCAGCGACGCCGTCGACGCGTTCGCGTCGTTGGCCAGCACCCCGCGCGCCACCGGCGCCGTCAGCGGCCGGCCCTCCAGCACGATGTAGGCATCGTCGTGGGCGACCACCGCGGGGGCGGGGCCGGCGTCGTCGTTCTGGATCGTCCCCGTGGCCGTCGAGTCGCCGAGCGTCAGCCCGGACGGGTTCGACAGCGTCATGGCGAAGCCTTCGTCCGGCTCGGCGGAGACGTCGCCCACCACGTCGATCGTCAGGAACCTCACCGCCTCGCCCGGCGCATACGTCACCGTCCCCGACGTCGCACCCGCGAAGTCGGCGGCATTGGCCGGGTTGGCTCCCGAGCCGGCGATCGACCAGGCCACCGTCTGGCCGCCCGTGAAGTTGGCCTCGGCGAGGCCGATCGTGAAGACGAAGGGCGTGGTGCCGCTGCTGCCTTCCGCCTTGGTCGCCAGGTACGCGTAGACCGCCACCGTCGGAAGATCGTCGTTCACAATGGTGCCCGTCGCCGCACCCGCCCCGATCGCGAGCCCCGCCGCCGGATTCGACAGGCTGACCGTGAACTCCTCGTCGCGCTCCACCGCGTTGTCGCCCAGGACGCTCACGGTGACGGTCGCGATGGTCTCGCCGGCCGCAAAGCTCACTGTCCCGCTCGTCCCACCGAAATCCAGCGCCGTCGCCGGACTCTGCCCCGAGCCGTCGACCGACCAGTCGACCGTCAGCCCTGTCAACCCGGCCTGGCTCAGGCTCACCGTGAAGGTATAGGCGGTCGTCCCGCCGGTGCCCTCCGGCTTCACCGCCGACAGCGCCGCGATCGACACCGCAACGCTGTCGTCGCTGTCGATCGCGCCTATCGCGCTCGAGGTGCCGGGCGCCAGGCCCGCCGACAGGTCCACCAGCGTCACCGCGAACGTCTCGTCGGGTTCCACCTGCGTGTCGCCAGACACCCCCACCGTGATCGTCGCGAGGGTCTGGCCGGGCGCGAAGCTCACCGTCCCGGTCGGCATCGCCCCGCCGAAATCGGCCGCGTCCGCAGGCTGCCCGCCCGAACCCGTCACGCTCCAGCCCACGCTCTGGCCCACGACCGGGGCCTGGTCGAGGCTCACCGTGAAGGTGAACGGCGTCGTGCCCGCGTCGCCCTCCGCCTTGCCCGCCGACAGCGCCGCGATCGACACCGTCGCCCGGTCGTCGTTCTGGACGATGCCGAACGCACTCGCCGCCGCCACCGACAGGCCGTTCGACGGGTTCGACAGCGTGACGACGAAGAAATCGTCGGGCTCCACCGCGCGGTCGCCCGCGACCATCACCGTGATCAGCTGGGCGGTCTCGTCGGGCGCGAAGATCAGCGAGCCAAACGGCAGCACCCCGCCCTCGAAATCCGCCCCGTCCGCGGGCGTCGGGCCGGTGCCCGTCACCGCCCAGTCGACCGACTGGGGAAGCGCCGACGCCTCGCCCAGCGCCACCAGGAAGGTGAACGGGATCAGGCCGCTGTCCTGCTCCGCCTTCATCGCCGACAGCGTCGAGATCGACACCACCGCGCCATCGTCGTTCTGGATCGTCACCGCCGCAGACGCCGTGCCGAGCACAAGGCCGAGCGACGGATCGGACAGGGTCACCGTGAAGTCCTCGTCGGTCTCCACCGTCGTGTCACCTGCCACCGCGATCGTGATCCCCAGGGCGGCGACATTGGGTGCGAACGTCACGCTGCCCATCGGCAGCGCCTGGCCCACGAAGTCGCCAGCCGTCGCCGGCTCCGCGCCCGAGCCGCTTACGGTGTAGGTGACGCTGTGCTCGGCAGACAGGTCGCCGTCTCGCGTCATCACGAAGACGAACGACGTCTGGCTGGAGTCGCCCTCTACCAGCTCCGTCGACTGCGCGGCGATCGACACGGCGGCATCGTCGTTGCGGATCGTGCCGATCGCAAACCCGTCGCCCCCGATCGCAAGGCCGAGCGACGGCACGAACAGGCCGATCTGGAATACCTCGTCGGTTTCCACCTCGGTGTCGGCAACGACCTCGACGATGATCGTCCTGGTGGTCTCGCCGGGGGCGAAGCTCTCGGTCCCGCCGTTCAGGGTCCCGGGGGCAAAATCATCCGGGTCGGCGCCGAAAGCACCCACTCCGGCGATGTACCACGCGATGCTGTGCGACACCGAGGTGTCGCCGCTCCGCGTCAGCACGGTGGTGAACGGCGTGAGCCCGCCGTCGCTGCCTTCTGCCCTGACGGCTTCGGACAGTGCGATCGACACCAATGCACCGGTATCGAGGGTCAGGCCGAGACCGCCGGAGACGCCGCCCGCCAACGTATTGCCCGAGGCGTCCTGGATGGTGCCGCCGCCAAGCGCGAGGCCGGTGACCCCGAGCGCGCCCGCGCCGTCCCCAGGCTGGGCTTCGTACTTGAACACCAGCGAGTTGCTGCCGCTGCCGCCGGCAAAAGTCGCCGCCTTGCCGTTGCTGAGCAGCAGGGTCGGCGCGCCTGTCACCGTGATCGCCTCGCTGGTGGTCACGGTGATGGTAACGATCTCCGTCGGGGTTACCACGCCGTTGCCGTCGTCGGAGCTCGCCTGCACGAGGAGCACGACCGGGCCGACCTCGTCTGGATCACCCGACGCCGCGGCCAGAACCGACACCAAGGCGCCGTGGACGGCCGTCTCGACCGTCGCGATGCGGCTCGTCAGGTCGCTGCCGGCACCTTCATCGACCAGCAGCTTGTCCAGGAGCTGCCCCGAAACGGTGATGGTGCCGGACAGCTCGCCGGCGATCTTCGCAGGATCGATGAGGAGCGCCGTCCCGACGGCGGAAATCAGCGCGTCGACGGTTCCCTTGTCGGAAAGGTTCAGCGCGCCGGTCTTGTCGATCGCACCGACCATCGCCGCGAAGGCGGCGTCCTGGGCCGTCGACTGGTCCGCCCCCATCCCCGCGAACGCCGCGCCGATGAGCAGCACGGCGTCGAGGGCCTTGGACATCTCGACATGGATGGCCGCGCTCGCCGGGTCGCCGTTCTCGGTGCTGGCGATCGGATCGATCACCGTGAAGTCGAGGGACATGTCCAGTCCCATCGCCGCCTGCAGCTGCTTGATCGCGCCGTCGATGTCGCCATCGTCGGCGGCCAATCCGCTCGCCAGCGTGGACAGCGAGGTGATGGCGGTCGATCCGAGCGGCGCCGTGAGCGTCGCGGTGAACGGCAGATTGGTTCCCGTGTCGGTGCCCCCGGTCAGGACCAGCGTGCCCCATCCGCCGAACAGCTGGAAACGGCCATCGGCGTCCGTCACGGCTGAGGACTCGCCGTTGTCCAGCAGGCGATCGCCGTCCGCGTCGGCAAATACCAGCGCCCCGGCGGCGTAGCGGCCGGGCGTTGCGGTGCCCGACAGGGAGAACACGTTGGCGCTGCCCGCGGCGACGACACCGCCGCTGCCACCGGCCAGGAGGTTGCCGCCGCCGGCGGCGACAATGGTGTCGCCGCCCAGAGCGACAATCCCTTCACCCTGGCCGTCGGACAGCCGGGCCAGCATGTCGGCGGCGGTTTCCGCCACCAGCTTCGCCGGATCGGCCTGTCCGGGGCCAACGTTGGACTGCAGCGTCTTTATCTGGCCATGACGAAGACTGTACCAGAAGTTGTGCGGTTGGCTGGCGTCCGGAGCCGAGACGAGCTGGACTTGGATTCCAGGCGGCAGCGCTGGCAGCGCGCTGTTGTCGTAGGTGACCTCGACAAAGGCCATGCCGCCCTTGTCGTCGGTCCAATCGGCGCGAAAGGCGTTGAGCTGCTGGTTGCGGTAGTCGTAGTGAACCCGGTTTGCAGCCGCTCCGCCATCTTCCGTCGTCACCGTGCCGTCGGTCCGCACGAAAACCTCGGTCGTTCCCCCAAGATCGTCGCCCGTGTCGAACGTCACGACCGTCTTGCCATCGATGCCGAGATAACGCGTCGTGACCAGCCCGTGATCCGAGATCGCGAGCGATGTCGACAGCCCATCCAGGCTCGGCGTCACGACGACGCTCTTACCGAGGAGAGTGCCGGCGCCTTCCACCTTGTACACCAGAGGAAACGGCTGGTTGTCCTGGACGATCACCAGGTGTTCCTCACCCGCCGGGCCGGGAACGATCGCCGCGAGCGTCACCGCCTGGTCGAAAGCATGCCTGAGCTGGATGGCATCGGTGAGATCGATCGAGGTGATCGATCCGACGAATGCGCCAGGCTCGCCCAGGACCAGCCGGCTCGACGTGCCGGTCAGCGCCACGGTGCCCATCGCGGCGAAGCTGCCGGTGAGTTCCAGGGTGGCGTCCGTGTCGACAGAGAAGATGCCCTGGCCGGTGACGTTGGCGTTGATCAGCAGCAAGCCGCCCTGAGCCGTCACCAGGCCATCGTTCAGGAACGTGCCGGTGTCGATCAGCCCGTGGCCCAGCAGGCCGGCAGCGGCCGAAGGATGGATCCTGATCGAGTTGGCGATGGCCCCCTCGTTGCCGCCGACCTCGATGAAGCCGTCGAGCGTGACCACCTCGGCGGAGAAACTGGAACCGTCCGGCGCGATATTCAGCATCGTCAGCGACGTCTCGATGAAGATCTGGCCGGAGGGCAGCACCAGCAACCCGCCTCCCCCAGCCTGGCCGTCACCGATGGTCAGGCTCGTCACCTCGAGCTTCGACGGTACGCCGCCGCCTGCGAAATCGCCGACGGTCAGCGACGCCGTGTCCTCGGAGTTGACCGTGGCGTCGCCGGCCTGCACATGCCCGCCTTCGCTGATCGACAGGGCTCCGTCGAGCACGAGTGCCCCCTGGATCAGCAAGGCGCTGCTCTGCTGACTTGCGACGCCAGCGACCGACACGGGCATCGCCCCTGGAGTCTGCCGGATGGTGACGGGTCCGGTCACTTCGACCGTGGCGCCGTTCGATATGGCGAGCTGGCCGGTTCCCAGCACGTCGAGCTGGCGCGTGGTGACCAGCGCCATGCCGGTGACCCTGAACAGCGCTTCGTCGTCGAAAGCGATTCCGTTGACTGTCGGGCCGAGCGGCGTGCCGCCGACCTGGACGAGGTCGACGTCCATCGTCGCGCCATCCGAGGTCCCGTCGAGGCTGAGACTGCCGGTAAATCTCAGGGTGCCCCGATCGTCCTCGAACAGCACCTCGTCGAGAACGACGAGAGCGCCATCGATCTGGACGACATCCTCGTCCTTTGCCTGGGACAGTGCCTGCAGGCGCCCAATCGTGCCGGTCTTGCCCGCGGCGATGACGAGATGGGCCGTCGCCTCGGTGCTGGCCGTGTCAGCAGCGCCCGGAACACCCGGCTGCTGGGTCGCTATATCGATCCAGTTGTTCTCGTCGTCGAAATCGCCCTGTTGCCCCGGCGGTACACCCCACAAGAATGTCGCCATCCTCAGCCCCCCGTCCGGCGCCACTCGATTGGTGCGCCCCCCACGGGACTCTAGCAGATGACGTGCGGCAAACCGAAAAGTCTTTCACCCAGTCTGCATAAAGTCGTGGCCGCGGCGGCGATTACCCAAACCCAGTTGCATCAGCGAAGCCCGGCGAAGTGGAGGCTCCCTGGCTGGCCCGCCGGATCGTCGATAGCGAGTCGAGCTGACGGCTGCTGCGGGTTGCCCTGCAGCATCGAAGCTTTGTCCGTCCGGCGCGGCGGCCGGCTTCAGCGCCCTCAAGGATGCGCGGCGATGAGGTCCTCGGCATTGCGGATGCCGGTCAGCACGCTCAGCGGATCGGACGTCACCGGGTCGAGCAGCGCCGTCGCCGCCGCGACGTCGCTCGACCCCAGCCAGCCGGTGTTGCGCTCGTGCTGCTCCTGCACGTAGTCCAGGCTCACCGCCACCTTGCCCATCAGCGTCGTGATGTCCTGGCCCGCCGCCGTGTCCTGCGCCCCGCTCATGATGTTGACCAGGATCGAGCCCACGAACCGGCCGGCCAGCAGCGTCGCCTTGGTCTCGCCCGTCCAGTAGGCCAGCCCGGCCGGGTCCGACCCGCGGTTGAACAGGTTGTTGTAGACGCTGTCCAGGAACGCGCTGATCTGCCCGTCGCTCGCCCCGAACGGGTTGGCCAGGAACGGATAGAGCGCCTTCGCCTCGTCGCTGATCCCGAACGAGCTCGCGATGTTGGCGAACAGCACCGCCGGGCCCTGCACCGGCAGCCCGCTGACGAACTGCCCGACCCAGAAGTCGAAGCCCGCCCGGTCCGCCGCCCGGCCGAAGAAGGCGACGTAGGTCGCCGCGATCTGCTCCTCCGCCGACAGCGACAGCAGGTCGAGCGTCGTCGTCTCCCCGACATTGACCGGCACGACATAGATCGACGCCTGCGCGTCCGCCGTGCTGCTGCCGGCGTTGCCGGCCCGGTAGGTGAACGAATCGATGCCCGTGAAGCCGGCCGCCGGCGTGTAGCCGAAGCTGCCGTTGCCGGCCATCTGCGCCGTCCCGTCGCCCGGCCCGGAAAGCAGCGACGCCGTCGACGCGTTCGCGTCGTTGGCCAGCACCCCGCGCGCCACCGGCGCCGTCAGCGGCCGGCCCTCCAGCACGATGTAGGCATCGTCGTGGGCGACCACCGCGGGGGCGGGGCCGGCGTCGTCGTTCTGGATCGTCCCCGTGGCCGTCGAGTCGCCGAGCGTCAGCCCGGACGGGTTCGACAGCGTCATGGCGAAGCCTTCGTCCGGCTCGGCGGAGACGTCGCCCACCACGTCGATCGTCAGGAACCTCACCGCCTCGCCCGGCGCATACGTCACCGTCCCCGACGTCGCACCCGCGAAGTCGGCGGCATTGGCCGGGTTGGCTCCCGAGCCGGCGATCGACCAGGCCACCGTCTGGCCGCCCGTGAAGTTGGCCTCGGCGAGGCCGATCGTGAAGACGAAGGGCGTGGTGCCGCTGCTGCCTTCCGCCTTGGTCGCCAGGTACGCGTAGACCGCCACCGTCGGAAGATCGTCGTTCACAATGGTGCCCGTCGCCGCACCCGCCCCGATCGCGAGCCCCGCCGCCGGATTCGACAGGCTGACCGTGAACTCCTCGTCGCGCTCCACCGCGTTGTCGCCCAGGACGCTCACGGTGACGGTCGCGATGGTCTCGCCGGCCGCAAAGCTCACTGTCCCGCTCGTCCCACCGAAATCCAGCGCCGTCGCCGGACTCTGCCCCGAGCCGTCGACCGACCAGTCGACCGTCAGCCCTGTCAACCCGGCCTGGCTCAGGCTCACCGTGAAGGTATAGGCGGTCGTCCCGCCGGTGCCCTCCGGCTTCACCGCCGACAGCGCCGCGATCGACACCGCAACGCTGTCGTCGCTGTCGATCGCGCCTATCGCGCTCGAGGTGCCGGGCGCCAGGCCCGCCGACAGGTCCACCAGCGTCACCGCGAACGTCTCGTCGGGTTCCACCTGCGTGTCGCCAGACACCCCCACCGTGATCGTCGCGAGGGTCTGGCCGGGCGCGAAGCTCACCGTCCCGGTCGGCATCGCCCCGCCGAAATCGGCCGCGTCCGCAGGCTGCCCGCCCGAACCCGTCACGCTCCAGCCCACGCTCTGGCCCACGACCGGGGCCTGGTCGAGGCTCACCGTGAAGGTGAACGGCGTCGTGCCCGCGTCGCCCTCCGCCTTGCCCGCCGACAGCGCCGCGATCGACACCGTCGCCCGGTCGTCGTTCTGGACGATGCCGAACGCACTCGCCGCCGCCACCGACAGGCCGTTCGACGGGTTCGACAGCGTGACGACGAAGAAATCGTCGGGCTCCACCGCGCGGTCGCCCGCGACCATCACCGTGATCAGCTGGGCGGTCTCGTCGGGCGCGAAGATCAGCGAGCCAAACGGCAGCACCCCGCCCTCGAAATCCGCCCCGTCCGCGGGCGTCGGGCCGGTGCCCGTCACCGCCCAGTCGACCGACTGGGGAAGCGCCGACGCCTCGCCCAGCGCCACCAGGAAGGTGAACGGGATCAGGCCGCTGTCCTGCTCCGCCTTCATCGCCGACAGCGTCGAGATCGACACCACCGCGCCATCGTCGTTCTGGATCGTCACCGCCGCAGACGCCGTGCCGAGCACAAGGCCGAGCGACGGATCGGACAGGGTCACCGTGAAGTCCTCGTCGGTCTCCACCGTCGTGTCACCTGCCACCGCGATCGTGATCCCCAGGGCGGCGACATTGGGTGCGAACGTCACGCTGCCCATCGGCAGCGCCTGGCCCACGAAATCGCCAGCCGTCGCCGGCTCCGCGCCCGAGCCGCTTACGGTGTAGGTGACGCTGTGCTCGGCAGACAGGTCGCCGTCCCGCGTCATCACGAAGACGAACGACGTCTGGCTGGAGTCGCCCTCTACCAGCTCCGTCGACTGCGCCGCGATCGATATCATGGCATCATCGTTGCGGATCGTGCCGATCGCAAACCCGTCTCCCCCGATCGCAAGGCCGAGCGACGGCACAAACAGGCCGATCTGGAATACCTCGTCGGTTTCCACCTCGGTGTCGGCCACGACCTCGACGATGATCGTCCTGGTGGTCTCGCCGGGTGCGAAAATCTCGATACCGCCGTTCAGGGTCCCCGGAGCAAAATCATCCGGGTCGGCCCCGAAAGCACCCACCCCCGCGATGTACCACGCGATGCTGTGCGACACCGAGGTGTCGCCGCTCCGCGTCAGCACGGCGGTAAACGGCGTGAGCCCGCCCTCGCTGCCTTCTGCCCTGACGGCTTCGGACAACGCGATCGACACCGTCGCATCGTCGTTCTGGATGGTACCTACTGCCGATGCCGTGCCGATCGCCAGACCGCTCGACGGGTTTGACAAGCTGACCACGAAGTCTTCGTCAAACTCGACCGCCGTGTCACCTGACACCTCTACGGTGATTGTGGCGTTGCTCTCGCCGGCCGCGATCGTCACCGTCCCGAACGGCAATGACCCGCCGAAGTCCGCGCCGTCAGCCTCGTGCGCACCCGTCCCCATCACCGCCCAGTCGACGCTCTCATCAACCAGACCGGCCTGATCCAACGAGATCGCGAAAGTAAACAGGACTGGTCCGCCGTACCCTTCTTCCTTCACCGCCGACAGCGCCTCAATTGTCACGATCGACTGGTCATCGTTCTGGATCGTGCCACTCGCGCTGGCCGTACCGACAAGCAGGCCTGAGGACGGATTGAACAGGGTCACGATGAAGCTCTCGTCAGGTTCCACCAACCCGTCGGCCGCCGCGTCCACCATGACCGTCTTTGAAGTCTCCCCCGGCGCGAACGTCACCGATCCCCACGGCAGGATGTCGCCGGCAAAATCGCTGGCGCTGGCCGAAGTTCCCTCACTTTCACCCACCGTCCACCAGATCGCTTGCTCACTGATACCGACCCGATCCAGCGAAATGACAAACGAAAATGGTGTCGCTATCGACCCATCCTCGAACACCGACGTCAGCTCGGCCGACAATTGGACGATCGACGGGACGTCGATCACCCCATCCGAAAACTGGAGCCTCTCGATCTCCACCAGGACATCCGCACCATCCGGGCCGGAGACGGTTACCGCCCCTGCCAGTAGATCAATGACATAGTCGGCTCGATTGCCACTGAATACGGCCGTGTCAATACCATCGCCCCCCCTCAGAAAGTCATCGCCCGCCCCGCCCTCCAGAAAGTCATCGCCATCACCGCCATACAGTTCATTTGCTGCCTCGCTGCCGACAATCCGGTTGTCAAGCCCATTGCCAATCCCCACCCGGGCCGTCACTCCCACCAGGACCAACTCCTCGACGCCATTCGGTAGTTCGTAGTCGATCGACGATCGCACCGTGTCCCACCCACCCCGTGCGTCGCTCACGACGTCTCCAGGAGACTCTACCAGGTAGACGTCATCCCCCCTCCCACCAACCATGACATCGGAGCCCGGGCCCCCATCGATCAAATTTGAGCCAACTGGCCCCTCGGCCGCCTGTGGCACCTCCTTGACGATCACAATGTCGTCGCCTTCGCCGGCCTCGACTGTACTACTGCCATTGCCCAGATACACAATGTCGCTATTGCTCGTTCCCAGGGCCCGAAAGTCGCCGTCGCCAACATCCGTATAAACCGCTTCTGGCTGAAGCTGGAGGACTACGAGCTCGACACCAAGCTCCCCGGGAGGGACGCTCGCTCCCCGATACACGTCATCCAGGGCATGTACGGTGAACGCGACACCCGCCAGCGACGGCCCTGTTGCAGCAACTACGTGCACCAAGTCACCGATCGCGGCCAGTCCGTCGCTACCAACTACAGTCACGTTCTCCACGCGATAGAAGTCTCCAATGGAAATTGCACCGCCAAATATTGGACGCCATTCAATTCGAATCCCACCGTCGCCCAACTGAGTTCCCAAAACCTCCGTCAAAGATACCTCTGGCAGAACTACGACGTCGCTTCCGCCCCCACCATCGAAACGACGCATACCTGTTGCTCCGATGACCGCAGCTATGTTAGGTACGGTGTTACTCAGGGGCGTAGCAAAAACAAATCGATCATTCTGATGGCTTCCCAGGACATATCGGTCGTCTGGAAGAGCGGTGACTGTGGGTAAGAAAGCTGGCAGCGGAGGCCTGACTTGCTCATAGGCAGCATTGTGCGCTACTGTTGTTCCTACAGCAATTCTAAACTCATCTCCCGAATAACTTGTCTCGCCCCTTAATGCACGAGCAAATGCTTCACTGTAGAAAGGACTACCCTCGTCGTTCGCAAACAGCGCGATCTTTCGCAAGTCGGCGATGTAGCTCGTCATTGAATGCTCTTCGGTGCCTCCTACTAGCGACTCCGGTTTTATATCGCTGACGATGTTTACGTCGCTGCCAATCCTCTCTTTTCTCAAAATTCCATTCATTATCGTAAAAATGCGGTAAGCATCGGTAGGCCCTAGCGTGCCTCTGATCTCATCGTTGAATATGAACTCGCGCGCAGCGCCGACGACGTCGAACCATACCCCCAAATCCCCCGCTGACTGTGGAACCACGTCATCAGTGTGTACCGCATTGAATGCAATCGCATCCTCACCGCCGACTACCTCGGCACCAGGCGAGCCAAACGTCCAGGCTCGCACATCCACCTCTCGGAGAAAGCCTCCGGAAGCCAGACCCTCGTTGAGAAAGTACTGAACCATGCTTGCGCCGAGGCTGTGTCCCGACACGAAAACCTGCTCTATCCCATTGCCCGGATCAGTGAGGTACGCCGAAATGGCGTCGACTAGAGGTCTAAGCAATGCATAGTGCTTGCCGAAGTTGTCATAGTGAGAGTAGTCTGCGTACTGATCCGTGCCACGGAACACGACTGCTAGGGTCCGTTCGCCACTCACAAGCCCCGCTAGCACCAGAGCGTTGGCTTCCGGCGTGTCATTCTCCAGTACACTTGCGCCATAGGCCATGTAGTGGCCGTTTCCGAACGACCACTTTAGGTCTGCGCCGTAGACCGGCACGGAGGGAATCACGGCCCACTCCGGCCCACCACCTCCAGCAGGGTGGATGCCCAATTCATTTGCTTCTAGCGCATGCCAACCGCGCTTCTCCGCGTCGTCCGCGACACCAGCCGTTTCCTCATACTTCGCGCCTGATTCCCAGGCCAATCTTTCCGCTTTATGAGTCAGCGTTTCATTTGGGCCATAGACCTCTTTCGCCAGGAACGCCATCTCTACGACCACGCTGTGATCCAATGGACGCACATTCCCAAGAGACACCGGCTCAACTGGATCGACCGCTACATCCCTGATCGTGATCAGTACGGTGCGCGCGACATTATCGTCCACGTTGGATGACGGTGGATGCTTCTGCACTATGGCGTGGAACTGTTCGCCGGAATCCGGCATGCCATCCTGCAAGAACTTAACCCTGACTGTCTGCTCCAGTTCATTGTCCTGAAACACAACCGGGACATCTCGCGGCTCGGCACCGTTCTCCATGAGGTAGTCGCCCTCTGCGAACGACGCCGATCCAGATGCGGCCGAAAAGTATAGTGTCTCTCCTGGAAGGTTTGGCTGCCTGACAATGGTGAACTCCAACATGTCGCCTTCGCTCACCGCAGTGGCGGACGGAACTAGCGTGTAGTCTGTGTCACTTGGCGGCACGATTCCTTCCACTATTGTAATCAGATCGCTGTCAGCAAGGTTCTGCCTCCATTCGCTCGATGGCAGAGCACTCTGGGCGGCAGTCTGCACGATTGCGTGGAACTGCTCGCCCCCGTCCGGGATGCCGTCCGCGAGAATCTTCAGAAAGACACTCCTGGACGTCTCGTTGGCCGCAAATGGCACAGGCACATTGAGAGGCCTTCCGCCATCCTCAGTTGCGTAATCCCCAGCCCCGTATGACGCGCTGACCGACACAGTCGAGAAATAGAGCACGTCCGCGGCGAGCCCCATCGGCCGGCTTATGGTGAAGATGAGAGTGCCACCCTCTGCAACCTGAGGTGACTCCGCCGAGACACCATATGTGGGCACGGTCACCGGGGGCTCTGGCGTGACATCCACAATACTATGGGTAAAGGAGTAACGAAGCACGCTACGTGATTCAGCATCCGAGCCTCCGCTCTCAATGAAGACGCGAAACATCTCCTCGGGGTCCTCTACCCCGTCCTGCCGTATTTCTATGCTGACCGCCTTCTGCAGCTCCCCGGGCCCAAACGACACCTCCATTCTCTCGGGCTTACCACCTTGTTTGGTTGCGTAGTCGCCATCCTCATAGGATGCGGAAAGAGGTACGACGGAGAAATAAAGAGTCTCCGCACTGTTGGAATTCGGTCTCGTTACAAGGAAAGTGGCTGACTCCCCTTCCCAAAACGAGGCATTTATTGAATTATTAGGACCTAGCACGTTATATGTGGATGTATTATCCATGTCACTACCACCAACATGCATCATAAATAGTGCACGAGCTGCTAAAGATCCGTCTTCATAATATGCCATGAGAAACAACTCATTAACTCCTGTTACTGTACCTGTTACATATTCAAGTGCGGAACCCGTTATAGAGTCAGACACGACGGCCAAAGGCGTCATTCCATCATACGACATAAAACCCGCGCCAGGCCGATCGCTAACTATTGTATAGGTCACAGCATCGATATTTTTGAAAGCGAAGTAGTTTCTAATAATAAGTGCTAAATCATATGTGGTTGAAACATCATGCTCGATAAATCCAGCCACGACGAGAGTCTCGTCGTTGCTGTACCAACTTCCCCGCACACCATTCGCAGTTACATTAATGGTCAATTCAAGAACTGGGCTCGCCAAGTCCTTGTCGTCGATTGCCTCTATCGCAATCTTGTTGTTCCCGGGAATAGAGCCGGTAGAATAGCCAATGCGGCCCAGCTGGTTGGCGGCTACCGTCACCGAGGAAACGGAGATCGGCTGACCGTCCAGCGTCAGTTCTCCCGACCCGGGAGTGGCGTCTGAGAACCTGTACCGGACGACATGACCATCCGGGTCACTAGAGGATATGAGTGTCGTAAAATCGAACTGTCGGTTGACTGGAAAGCTGATATTCAGCGGTCCATTTATTGCCGGACGTTGATTGCCAGTAGAGCCGACGTTGATGGTCAACTCGAAGTCGTTGCTATATGCTCCCTTGTTGTCGATGGCTTCGATCGCTATCGTGTTTGATCCTGCGGTTGGCCCCGTGAAGTAACCGACACGACTTAGCTGGCTCGCCGAAATGGTCAAGGAGGTACCGCTCATCTTCACGCCGTCAAACGTCAGGTGACCGGCCCCCGGCGTTGAGTCGGAGAAAGTGTAGCTTGCTATGGTGCCATCTGGGTCTACCGCAGAGAAGTAGGACGAAGGCTTAAAGCTCTGATTCGTGCTGAACGTGACCTCGGGTTGGCCGGCGATCGTGGGCTTTTTGTTCGTCGGAGCGGCGACGTTGATCCTCATGTTGAAGTCGGAGCTAGCCAGGCCCTGATTGTCGACCGCTACGATGGCGATCTGGTTCCACCCAGCTGACGCGCCGGTCCAGTAGCCGACCTGTCCGAGCTGCGATAAAGGCACTGTGATCGAGGTGCCACTGATCCTCACCCCATTGAGCGTCAAATAGCCAGCGCCCGGAGTGGAATCCCAGAACTGGTAGCTCGCGATGCTGCCGTCGGCATCGACCGCAGAGAACAGCGACGAAAGCTTGAAGCTTTGGTTTGTGCTGTAGGTGACCTCCAGCTGACCCGCGACAGTGGGCTTCTGGTTGGCCGGCGTGACGTCCACCGCGCTGACCCTGTATGTGCCCGTGCCACTCGTCGTCGAGGAGCCTACCGAGAGGTAGTACGTCCCGCTCAGTGTCGCCGGCCAGGTGATCCGCGAGTTGTCGCCGGTGCCGCCGTCGTCATTGAAGGTTAGGGACGCGCCAGAGCTGTCCCTGAGCCTGAGGAACGGGTCGGGCAAAGTACCCCGGGAGGTGTCCAGCCCCTCCAGGTCGAACCGATACGTACGGCCCGCCGTCAGGGTGATCCGGAACCAGTCTGTGTCGCCGGCTGCCTCTATGGCACCGCTCCTCGTCCCGCCGACGCTCACCGAGCCTGTGGTGCTGGTGTTGCTTGAATAGTCGTCAGCCACGCGCCCCTCCCGTGACGGCAGCCGGCATGGAAACGTTGCCGGACTGGTTGTCTATGTGCATACCCCACTACCCGCCAGAAGCTTCGGAGAGCTGCCGTGACTTGTCAAAGGGTGCGACGAGCGTAAGCGATGTTGTCAGGCCGCGGCGCGGTCGAGAGCTTTCGGCTTGACGTAGGCGAAGGGCAGGAGGTCGTCGATGCGGCTCATGGGATGTCGCGCGACGATCTTGGTGAGCACGTCGGTCAGAT